>RCNI01000258.1_pt1 | contig 47783 bp, 34 predicted proteins | sample 2041151 | NCBI WGS metagenome assembly RCNI01 (sample SAMN09708214, study PRJNA481090) | feces metagenome | isolation source: feces | place: Antarctica: Albino Rookery
TATGCAAGACATTAGAAACATTGCCATTATTGCCCATGTAGACCACGGAAAGACTACATTGGTAGACAAAATGATGCTAGCGGGACATCTCCGCAATGACCAGAACAATGGTGAATTGATGCTGGATAACAACGACCTGGAACGTGAAAGAGGGATAACAATTCTTTCTAAGAACGTTTCTATCAATTACAATGGTACTAAAATCAACATTATCGATACTCCGGGACACGCCGACTTCGGTGGTGAAGTAGAACGTGTACTGAACATGGCTGACGGATGTATCCTTTTGGTGGATGCATTTGAAGGCCCGATGCCTCAGACTCGTTTCGTGTTGCAGAAAGCATTACAGATTGGTCTGAAACCAATCGTAGTAGTCAATAAAGTTGATAAACCGAACTGCCGTCCTGAAGAAGTTTATGAAATGGTGTTCGATTTGATGTTCAGCTTGGACGCTACTGAAGAACAGCTTGATTTCCCAGTTTTGTATGGTTCTGCTAAGAACAACTGGATGAGCCACGACTGGAAAGAACAGACTGACAGCCTTGCTCCACTGCTCGATGCTATCATTAAATATATCCCTGCTCCTCAGCAATTAGAAGGTACTCCACAAATGTTGATTACTTCTTTGGACTACTCTTCTTATACTGGTCGTATCGCAGTAGGTCGCGTACACAGAGGAACTCTTAAAGAAGGTATGAACATCACACTGGCTAAGCGTGACGGTTCTATGACTAAATGCAAAATCAAAGAAGTTCATACTTTTGAAGGTATGGGTCGTAAGAAAGTTGAATCTGTTTCATCAGGCGACATTTGTGCTATCGTAGGTATCGACAACTTTGAAATTGGTGATACTATCTGTGACTTCGAAAATCCAGAGCCACTACCTCCAATCGCTATCGATGAACCTACCATGAGTATGTTGTTTACAATCAACGACTCTCCTTTCTTCGGTAAGGAAGGTAAGTTTGTTACTTCTCGTCACATTCACGAACGTTTGATGAAGGAGTTGGATAAGAACTTGGCTTTACGTGTTCGCAAAACAGAGAATGAAGATGGTAAGTGGATTGTATCAGGCCGTGGTGTACTTCACTTATCTGTACTGATTGAAACGATGCGCCGTGAAGGTTATGAATTGCAAGTTGGTCAGCCACAGGTTATCTTCAAAGAAATCGATGGTGTAAAATGTGAACCTATCGAAGAATTGACTATCAGTGTTCCTGAAGAATATTCAAGCAAGATGATTGATATGGTTACTCGCCGTAAAGGTGAAATGGTTTCTATGGAAACTCAGGGCGACCGTGTAAACATCGAATTCGATATGCCATCACGTGGTATCATCGGTCTGCGTACTAATGTATTGACAGCATCTCAGGGTGAAGCTATCATGGCTCACCGCTTCAAAGAATATCAGCCTTACAAGGGTGAAATTCCACGTCGTACCAACGGTTCTATGATTGCTATGGAATCAGGTACTGCTTTTGCTTACGCTATCGACAAACTGCAGGATCGTGGTAAATTCTTCATCAATGCTCAGGAAGAAGTTTACGCTGGTCAGGTAGTAGGTGAACACGTTCACGAAAAAGACTTGGTTATCAACGTAACTAAATCAAAGAAGTTGACCAATATGCGTGCTTCTGGTTCTGACGAAAAGGCTCGCATCATCCCTCCTGTAGTATTCTCATTGGAAGAAGCTTTGGAATATATCAAGGAAGATGAATACGTAGAAGTGACTCCAAAGAGCATGCGTATGCGTAAAGTCATTTTGGATGAAACAGAACGTAAACGTGCCAATAAAGCATAAGCATTAGATTCATGAATCTAATTCGTTATTAGCAAAGCGAATGCTAATTACTAGCTTCTGCAAATAACTTATAAAAAAGCAAGCCTAGTACCGTTACTTGGCTTGCTTTTCTTTTTTAACTCTGTAAATTCTCTGAAAAACTTAAAATTATACAGCCTCATGAAAATAAACGACCTCTTAAGAAGTAAACTCTTCTGGATGCTAGCCGTATTATGTTTTCTCTCCTTATTTTTATTTATAGGACAAGTTCACTTCAACACACGTGGAGAACCCCGTGAAGCTTTGGTGGGAATGGCTATGCTACAAGAGGGGAACTGGACTCTCCCCATCACTAATGGCGTAGATATCGCCTACAAACCACCGATGTTTCATTGGGCCATTGCTGCCTTATCCAGTATCACCGGGGAGGTTACCGAATATACATCACGCATGCCTTCCGCTTTAGCTCTATCGTTTATGGTTCTGGCTGGATTCTTGTTTTATGCCAAACGTAGAGGTAGCGAGGTGGCTTTCCTGGCTGCTCTTATCACACTGATCAACTTTGAGGTACATCGCGCCGGAACTAATTGCCGTGTAGATATGCTGTTGTCGGCCTTAATGGTGCTGGCTTTGTATCAGCTATACCAATGGGCTGAAAAGAAATTAAAGGGAGTTCCCTGGCTTGGAATCTTGTTCTTAAGCGGTGCTTTTCTCACCAAAGGACCGGTAGGATTGGTTCTTCCTTGTCTGGTAGTAGCTGTATTCTCTCTAATAAGAGGCATGAACTTCTTCCGCATCTTCTTTTCATTCGCCGGAGTAGCTTTGGGAGCTTGTATCCTTCCAGCTTTGTGGTATTTCGCAGCCTGGAGACAAGGAGGCGATGCATTCCTTGATTTAGTTATCGAAGAAAACGTACTCCGTTTCTTAGGAAAAATGACTTACTCTTCGCACGAGAATCCATGGTATTACAACGTCATGACTATTGTCACTGGATTCGTTCCCTACACATTACTGCTACTCATTCCAGCTTTCAGCTTGAAGAGAATAAAGACCTTCAACAAGCCCAATTCTTGGTGGAGCCGATTCAAGAAATATATCCAGAATATGGATGACACCCGTCTGTTTACTTTGCTCAGCATCGTCATCATGTTCGTATTCTACTGCATTCCAAAAAGCAAACGAAGCGTATACCTATTACCGGTCTATCCTTTCATCGCTTATTTCGTGGCTGAATACATCCTTTATCTAGTCAAGAACAAGCCTAAAGCGATCAACGTATTCAACTGCATTCTCGCTTCATTGGGCATCCTTGTAACAATGGTATTTTTCATCATCAAGGCACAATGGATACCACACACCATCTTCCAAGGTAGACATGCCTATGATAATATCGCTTTCATGCAAGGCCTGGAAAACATTCCATTGGGAATGGGACTTCTTCTGATTCTTCTGCCGTTGGCTACTGGATTTTTCTATTTCCGAATCAAAAAGAATACGAAAGTGCTGGCTCTAGGAGGAAGCCTCATCGCTTTTACACTGTTCTTCACGTTAGATGGAGTTTATCTACCGGCTGTATTGAATACAAAATCCAATAAAACAGTTGCACAACGCATCACATCCATAGATCCGAATGCAAAAGTATATTCATTCATAACGCAAACTGTAATCGGGAACAAGATGCATCCATTTACCGTCAACTTTTACATGAAGGGAACTGTAGTGCCTTTCCGTGAAAACGAACCGGAAGAAGGCTTCCTTTTGCTAGGAGAGAATGAATACGATACCTTTATAAAGGAATACGGAAAAGACTACTCTCTGACAGAACTCCCAAACAGTCGTTACAAGAGTTCCGACGACCGATTCATGACTCGTATATATACATTCAAGAAAAAACTCAATTAAAGAAATGAAAAGAAATTCTATAAAACTATTCTTAAATTCACTGGCCTACCTGCTCACCATTCATATAGCAGCTTTAGTTATATTTGGTCTTTTCAGACTGATACTTTTTGCACACTCCAACTATGTATTGCCCGAGGAAGTACAAGGTGACTGGCTGATGCAAGCTACAGCATTTGTAAAAGGTCTGTGGTTTGACAACGTCATTGCATGTTATCTGCTCATCTTGCCATTAGTAGTTTTATGGATTGCTTCCCTCTGCAATTATACGGCGAAATGGATTTATCTGTTTACCGGTGGATTTTTCATCGCAGGATATGCACTCTCCTTTATCATTACTGCCGCAAACATTCCATATTTTGACTATTTCTTCAAAATCATCAACTCCTCCATTTTCAATTGGTTTGGTTACGTAAGCACCACCGCCGGAATGATTGCTGGAGAATCGTCTTATTATTTTCCCATCGCATTAGGAATCGGGAGTGTGATTCTTTGGGGATTGTTCATCCATTTCTTTTCTAAATACATGTATGAGCAAAGCCTTCAATACCGTTCTCCATGGGAATGGAAGGGTAGTTTGTGTATTTTCGTTATGGGAGCAGCTTGCGTAGGTCTTTGTTTGTTTGGAATTCGAGGACGTATGGGATATAATCCCATTAAAGTGAGTCAAGCTTATTATTGCGAAGATCCTTTCTTGAATCAATTGGGAGTAAACCCTGTTTTTAATTTAATGACAAGTACCCTCGATGACCACCGAGCAGAAAACAAGCGATTGCACCTGATGGATAACCAAGAGGCTATTACTATCATGCAGAGAATTCTGAACAGGAAAGGCATTGAAGGTATCTCTCCTATCGCCCAAGAAGTAAAACCGGACACGACTTCCATTCGCAAGAATATTGTCATGATCTTTATGGAATCCATGTCGGCCAAACTGATGCAAACTTTTGGCGCCAAACATCAGCTGACTCCTTATCTAGACAGCCTGTATCATCAGTCCATTCATTTTGACAATACTTATTCAGCCGGTATCCATACCAATCACGGACTATACGCCAGCCTATATTCATTTCCCGCTGTCATGAAACGAAATGCGATGAAAGGTACCGTAATCCCCACCTATAGTGGTCTTCCTACTGTACTGAAAGAGAACGGATACCAAAATCTATTCTTCATGACTCATGAATCACAATATGACAACATGAACGCTTTCTTCCGCACCAATGGATTTGACGAAATATATTCGCAGGAAAATTATCCAAAAGAAAAAATCGCCAATCATTTTGGGGTTCCTGACGATTATCTCTATGAGTATGCACTGCCAGTCCTCAATAAAAGGGCCCAAGAAGGCAAACCTTTCTTCAGTGTTTTATTGTCAATCAGCAATCATCCACCTTATGTAATTCCTTCTTATTTCAAGCCAAAGAGTGAGTTGATCGAAGAACAGATTGTAGAATACGCCGACTGGTCTATCCGCCAATTCATGACTGCTGCCCAAAAACAACCTTGGTTTAAAGAAACTATCTTTGTCTTTTTCGGTGACCACGGAAAAATGATAGGAAACCCTGAAAATGAAATGCCGGAATCATACAACCATATCCCACTCTTTATCTACAATTCCGACTTCCAGCCTAAACAGGCAGAAGGTTTCAGCGGACAGATAGACATTGCTCCAACTATTTTGGGATTATTGAATATCAGTTATACTCAAAACAATTTCGGAAAGGATGTACTGAAGGACAAACGCAGCAGCATTGTGTATACAGCCGACAACATGATTGCTGCACGCGACAGTAGCCACCTTTATTTTTATTCACCGGAAAGTCAACAGGAGTTCTTTTATGAAGTACATAAGGATGGGGTAAAGAAAACCACAGATAATCTTGTTTTCCAAAAACTGAAACAAGAGTGTTTTGCTACCTTACAAAGTACAGAACACTTAGTAGAACAACAAATGACCATTGACAAAATCAAAGCAAACAATGATTGATAAGACATTCATATACCAATTTATCCGATTTGGCATTGTAGGTTGTTTGGCTACAGGTATCCACTACGGTATCTACTACCTATTACAAAAACACATTGAGGTAAATATAGCCTATACATTGGGCTACCTCATCAGTTTTGTAGTGAACTTTTATCTGACAGCCTACTTCACCTTCGGCAGCACACCTTCATGGAAGAAATTGGCAGGAATGGGAGGAGCACATGCTGTAAATTATGCGTTGCATATCGTTTTGCTCAACCTGTTCTTATGGTTAGGATTGTCGAACGAACTGGCACCGATACCTGTGTTTGCAATCGTAATACCAATTAACTTTTTGTTAGTTCGCTTTGTGTTTAAACCTAAAAAAGAATACAAATGAGTACCACTAATTTAATTATAGTTGTTCCTTGCTACAATGAAGAGGAAGTCTTGAGAGAAACGACAGTCCAGCTTTCTTCTGTACTTTCAGAGTTGGAAAAGACGGATAGTATCAATACTGGACAGATTCTCTATGTCGATGACGGAAGCCATGATACGACTTGGGAACTGATTGAACAATTTTCACAAAAGAACAACCGAGTAAAAGGGTTGAAACTAGCTCATAATGTAGGTCATCAACAAGCACTATGGGCGGGATTAGAATGGGCCTCGTCTCATTCATACAGTGCCGCTGTTTCCATTGATGCCGACCTACAAGATGACGTGGAAGCCATCAAAGAGATGGTTGCTTATTTCAACCAAGGAAAAGACATCGTGTACGGTGTACGAAAGGAACGAAAGACCGATACTTTCTTTAAGAAGCATACAGCCCAACTTTTTTACAAATTAATGAGCGGACTCGGAGGAGAAGTAGTCTATAATCATGCAGACTTCCGTTTGATGAGTCTGAGAGCCCTGAAATCATTGATAGTACACCCCGAAAGGAATTTATTCCTTAGAGGAATGGTATGCAGCATCGGCTATCCATCAGCTTGCGTATATTACGACCGCAAAGAACGTTTTGCCGGTGAAAGCAAGTATCCTTTGTCAAAGATGCTCAATTTTGCTCTCGACGGTATCACGTCATTCTCTGTAAAGCCGCTACGATTGATTACCAGTTTTGGCTTATTCTTTATTTTGATAGCAATTGTAATCATCGGTTATGCTCTCCACTCTTTCATCATCGGACACGTGATTCCTGGATGGACTTCCCTGCTTATCTCCATGTGGCTGATTGGAGGAACGTTGCTTACAGCTTTGGGAATCATCGGTGAATACATCGGAAAAATTTACAAAGAAGTCAAACGACGTCCACGATACTTTGTAGAGAAGGAAGTGTAAAATTCTAAAGTTGAATGAAAATGGACAAGGAATAGGTTAAGGTCTATTATCTCATTCGACCAATGTATGATAGCAAGATGTCAGGGAAATATACAAAAAGTTGAGGCTGAGTCCTTTAATGGGACTCAGCCTCAACTTTTTTACTTTTAAACAGACTTTACAGCTGACCGCTCGTCTCAAAATAGCGTTTCATAACCATCAGCTGAATAAGTTCCTCCCTCTCCTTGTCCATAAATTGTTTCACGTATTCATGGGCATGCTGAATAATTTCTTCAGCCTTTTCTGGATGGGCGATATAATAATTCAATTTCTCTTCAAAATCAGAAAAATCCTCTTTCACCTCTACATAATGATAATCTGGCTTCAAGGTACCTTCCATAAACCACGTTTCACAAGTAGGCCTGGTCATTACTGCCAACGAATTGGAAGACATTACCCACTTCAAATTGGAAGCAACGTCATTTCCCTCCAAAGCAATGATGAACTTATAATCCAAGTGTTCACGAATCGTCTTTTTAGGAGCCATCCATTCCTCCGGACACCCTTCATTCTTTCCAACGACTCCACAATCACACAACGGATTGCCAAAAAAGAGTTCCAAGAATTTCGACCTCAAACGACTCTGACGAATTTTACCCCTAAAAATGGCACAATTTTTCTTATCTACGAATCTTTTGGTATCATGAACAAACATAAAATGACGAAGTTTATCCAATTTCAGCACAACCGAATTGGTATTATCTGTTGCCAAAAGCCGACTCTTAACCACCGTAGGAGTCTTAGGAGTAAAATAAACATCCCCAGGACAGAAATTCCATCGTAAATCAGAAGGGAACCATCTGGTCACATCGTGTTGATCAAAATAATAAGCTGTATGAAAAGTTTTACGATGATAATCTTTTAAAGCACCAGTATAATGAATCCAACTACGGTCACGTACCAATTTATCCTCTTTATCCACCTTCCAAGAAGTATTCATGCGATTATAATACTCCGCACGTTTACACATATACTCGTAATCGGAACGTTTCTTAGCACCCTCTAACTTACTCTTTAAACGCATTCTGTAATAGACATCTGGCACTAAAAGTCCTAAAAAATTCTTACAGAAGTCTAGAAATTTATTTGGCTTTCCACTGGTCAACTTGTAAATTAATTTATCACTCATAATTACTTCCTTTATTAAGTAAAAGATATTTTTACAAAGATAATAACTTTAGTGAAAATCATATTAAAATTTGTTATCTTTGCAATTATACGAACCTAAATATCGCATTATATGATTCACATTGCCTTCAATATAGACAGCAATTATGTACGGCATTGCGCTGTCACATTAGTATCCATCTTTGAAAACAACAAAGAAGAGACTATCTCCATCCACGTTATAGCCAGAGGTCTATCAGATGAAGACAAGGGAATTTTAACACAACTCACAAAAGGATACAACAACTCTATCTTCTTCTATGAGCCGGATATGAAACTGCTTGAAGGATTCAGTATCCGTAAATTCAGCAAAAGAATCTCCATGGCGACCTACTATCGCTGTATTCTTTCCAGACTTTTGCCTGAGAACATAGACAAGCTAATCTATTTGGATTGTGATATTGTTGTATTGGGTAGTATCCGTCCTTTTTGGGACACTTCCTTAGAAGGAGTTGGCGTAGCAGCAGTAGAAGACATGGGATGCAGAGAACCTCAACGTTATGAAATCCTAAAATATCCGATGGAGTATTCGTATTTCAATGCCGGTGTTCTTCTCATCAATCTAGCATATTGGAGAAAGCATGACCTAGCTACTGCCTGCATTGATTATTTCCACAAATATCCAGAACGAATTCTGTTCAATGACCAAGATTTGCTAAACAGCGTACTCTATAAAGACAAGAAACTGATTGATTTAAGATGGAATGTACAAGACGCTTTCTACCGTAACCCCAAACAACTCGATGACGAATGGAAAAAGAAATATGCAAATGTATTGAGACATCCCGTCATCTTGCATTATACCAATCGTAAACCTTGGGAATATGATAGCCAACATCCATTACGGAATGAGTACTTCAAATACCTAGATCTCACTCCATGGAAAGGAGAACGTATCTTGAACAATCCAATTTACCGATTAAAACGATTCTTCCGCCTGTTCCCATTTTATGTCCATGTACGCAGACCCAAATATATCTCACTTGACCAGATCCAATAATTAAACAAAGTATAAAATATTAAGAAGAATGGCCCTGTCTGTTTTCAGGTAGGGCCATTCTTCTTAATAAAAAGTTTATTTATATATTCTCCAATGGTTCATCAGAATATCATGAATACTAAAATTGGGCTTCCGATAGCGATGATGTTTCGGCAAAATGTATATATACGAAATCAACTTTACTGCAGAGATTACATGCTTCTTAAATTTTCTAGTCTGTACTAAAAGAGGAGCTATCTTATGGCATCTTACCGTATGATACAAAATCAAATCCGCAATAGACAACAACATGGGCTTTGATAAGTGAGACTCCATCCACTGTACGCGTTCACTCTGAACATCTTTGTATACAGAACTAACTCCCGTTCCATCACATTTTGAAATATACAGAGGAATGTGTTTAAAACTACATCCTTCAAAAACGATACTTTGAAAACTATGAGCCCAATCAGCTACAATTTTATACTTTAAATCATATTCCCGCCCTTCAAACAGAGTCCGATGAATGAAACAGGACTGATGCGAAAGAGAATCCATAGCAAAAAAGAACAAATCCGGAAGTTCTGGAGCAATTCTTTTCATTTGCCGGTCTCCTAAATCCAATAACATATCACCATAAATATACTGCGTACCATCAAAATCGATTTGCTTTAGAACATCCGGAAAAAAAGAATCTCCCGCATTCATAAAAATCAGATATTCTCCTCTCGCGTGTCTGATTCCCTTATTCATCCCATCGTAAATCCCTTTATCTTTTTCCGAAACCCAAAACGTCAGCAACTCTGTCTCAGCCGCATAACTTTGGATTGTATCTACGCTTCCATCTGTTGACGCTGCATCAATTATAATGTGTTCATAATCTTTAAACGTCTGTGACTTTATACTTTGAAGCGTACGCTTTAAACCCTCATTATCGTTATAATTAACAGTAATGATACTCAGTTTAGGTCTTATTTGGCTTTCTAGTTTCTTTTCCATGTGTTGAATTAAAATATATAATCAAAGTTTATCTCCTCTTTTTCATTCTATAATACGCAACAAAACAAGATGGAATATATTTATATAAAAAGGCATGTATTCCCTTTTTCCCTTTTGGTAAAGGAGAAAACCCGATTTCTTTCATTTCACGAATTACTGCCATTAATTCACTTTGTGGCAACCCGCTTCGAGCACCATTTACAATAGCAGCTAAAAGACGTGAAGATATTAGATTCTTGAAAAAATCATTGACATACTCTTCTTTCACATATTGCTTTCTGAAAAGGTCCACACTTTTCATAGCTTGAACCAAATAATGACAAGCTCTCACGTCATACGTCATCATAAAAGAATTTGGATTGCTGTTATAATAATAAAAAGAGAGCGGTTTGAACAAGACCCTATCTGCCCAATAGAATATTCGAGGAAGGATTTCTTCATCTTCATGACGAATAGGCAAAAATTGCAGGCTATGCTGCTTCCAAAAGTCCATTCGGTAAACATTACACCAAACCACTTGTGGAAGACAATTTAACATAAAGTCTTTTCCTGCCATAACTTGTTCACTATTTTCCTTCTGCTTAGACATATAGCTGAAATGATGCAACTCACCTTTACCATTCCAATATTCATAATCGGTAACCAATATATCCAAACGATGCTCCTCCAAGATGGTATACAGCTGCTGCAACGAATTCTTCTGAAGATAATCATCAGCATCCACAAAAAGCAAATACTTGCCACAGGCCAATGAGCAACCTAAATTACGGGCTTTACTCACCCCTCTATTCTCTGTTGTCACTACTTTCAGGTTCGGATGTCCAACCGCCAGCTCCTCTAAGATTGAAATACTCCCGTCTTGAGAACCGTCATTGACAGCTATTATTTCATATTCTTCTGATAGCAGATTCTGAGAGAACAAGGACTCCAAACATGATTTCAGATAGTTTTCTGCATTGTAAACTGGAACAACTATAGAGAATTTCATAATGTTTTGATTACCATTCAACGACATGTATTTCTAAATTTTATGGATTTAATTTTAAATTGCTGCAGCCTTTTTCAAAATCCTCCATAAACTTAATCGGGGGTATCTGAAGAAAGAATACTTCACTTTCTGTATATCTTCTGCCAATTCCTTCACGAAAGGAGAATGCACCAATTCATTCACCGCATGTTGTCTGATAGCAGTACGCAACAAACGGCGTAACATACGCAAACGACGATGAATCATAACAGGCATATAAACTGGACGCTCTTCTAAAGGAATCATCTTTAAACGCTCCTCATGAAAAGCATACTCATACTCAGCGGTCAATTTAAATCTACGTGAAATACCACTATCACGCTGAATATAATTGTAAATCTTACGACCTCCTATGAGACGTACCGGTTGGTGTGTGGAAAAGGCCAAGTATAAATTGATCAACATATCCTCTCCCATCACAAGTTTAGGAGGAAGTGTTGGTATGCCTTGGTTAAACAACCTTCGTTTAAAAAGTTTTCCCCAAAGAGTTGATATATTTAAACGGCCTTCAATCAACAACTCACGATACTTTCTGGGAGTGAGCTCGCTTTTTCTCCACCTGCTAGAGCGGTGACAAAACCCTACTATAATGTCAGAATCCGGAAATTTACTAGCGACTTCATACATACGAAATAAGCCGTCGGAAGGCATAGTGTCATCTGAATCAACAAATAAAAGATATTCTCCCTCTGCTTTTCCAACACCAATCTGACGTGCATGAGCCGCTCCACCATTTTCTGTATGCACCACATGAACTCGGCAGTCTATCTGTGCAAATTCATCACACAAATGTCCGCTTCCATCTGTACTTCCATCATCCACCAACCAAACTTCAAAATCTTGAAAGGTCTGGTTCAACAGACTCCGTACACACTCTCTTAAAAAAAGAGAGCTGTTATAAACAGGTATGACGATTGATATCTTAATCATAAGTTCTACAAGATAAACATTTTTTACTTTCTAGCCATCCTCTTTGTTCAAAAAAAGACATCTGTCATTTTTTTTGAACAATAATCATTTGAAAGACTATGAGTTTTTAATATAAAAGATCAATTGTCAGAAGACTGCATATACAATTGTCAAAAAACGAAAAATCAAATCTGATTATTTTCTTTTTTCCATTGTAGCCACTGCTCTTTCGTACGCTTCCATCGCTTGTGAGTCCACAACCAGTAAGCAGGTTCCTCTTTTATTTGTTTTTCCAGTTTCTGAATAAATATATCTGTCAATTCAAAATCAGGATACCCTTTCGAATGTAAAGTTATCGGATGTAAGACAGCTCGATAATACCCTCGCTTCACACGATTCACTTCCAAATAATAGAAAGCCGTATCCATCTTTTTTCCAATACGTTCTGCTCCTGTAAAGAAAGATGTTTCATGATTCAAGAATGGAACCCAATGACTCATATTCTCCCACTTAGGCAACTGATCGGAAATAAATCCTATGATACTACTTTTTTCTCCTCTATTTAAAGATATCATCCTTCTTAAGGTATCTCTCATTAAAATAGATTCTCCACCAAATTGTCCACGAAGTTTTAAGAACAACTTGTCAAAAGCTGGATTGTAAATGCGATGATAAATCTGACCAGAATGCAAATTAGGGCACCAGTAAGCCAAAGAAGCTACGTACTCCCAATTACAATAATGGCCTAGATAAACAAAACATAACTTTTTGTTTTCTTTTTCCAATTGTTTACTCATCTCGTCAATGCCTACAAATTCCATGCGTTTCATCACCTCTTTCTTAGAAATTGAGAAGAGCTTAATATCTTCAATAATCAAATCACAAAAGAAATGGAAAAACTTCTTTTCTATCTGCAGAATCTCTTGTTCCGTTTTTTCCGGGAAACATTCTCGCAGATTTTTCCGAACTACTTCACGTCGGTATCGAACTATATAAAATAAAGGATAAAAAAGGATATCGGAAAGTACGTAGAGAAGTCTCAAGGGAAGCAAAGAAAGCAACCAAGAGCCAAAAAGCAGATAATATAAGAATTTCATCAAAAAACTAAATTTTGTATATTGATACCATGCAAAAATACTAAATATAATGTAAATCCTCATTGTTTATTTCCAATAAAATCAGAAATAACATTATATTTGCAAAACCTATTATACGCAAACATCACTATATGAAAGAATTTTTTCAAATGATGCGACGATTCATCGCACCATACAGCAGATACGTATATGGAGCCATTCTCTTGAACATACTATCAGCAATATTCAATGTATTTTCATTCTCACTATTGATTCCTATCTTAAATATTCTGTTTCAAACAAGTGATGCACACGAAGTGTATCAATATATGGAATGGGGAAGCGGAAGTTTAAAAGATGTAGCAATCAATAATTTTTATTATTACGTATCCACTCTTATTGAAAGTTTTGGTCCAACTTCTACCCTCTTGCTTTTAGGGCTGTTTTTAGGATTCATGACCTTTCTTAAGACCGGATGTTATTTTGGTTCCAGTGCCGTAATGATTCCGTTGCGTACTGGAGTGGTCAGAGATATCCGAACCATGGTGTATGCTAAAGTCATGCATCTTCCTTTAAGTTTCATGTCAGATGAAAGAAAGGGAGATATTATCGCCCGAATGAGCGGTGACGTCAGCGAAATAGAAAACTCCATCACCAGTTCATTAGATATGCTTCTGAAGAATCCGATTCTGATCATATTCTATTTTGCAACCCTAATCGCTACCAGCTGGCAACTTACCTTATTCACCATTACCGTGCTTCCTTTTATGGGATGGGTTATGGGACGTGTAGGTAGGAAATTGAAACGCCAATCTTTGGAGGCCCAAGGGAAATGGAGCGAAACCATGTCACAGTTGGATGAAACATTGGGTGGAATGCGAATCATCAAAGCCTTTATTGCTGAAGAGAAAATGATCAATCGTTTTGTGAAATGCAGCAATGAATTACGTGACGCCACAAATCGTGTAGCCATGCGACAAGCCTTGGCACATCCTGTCAGCGAATTCCTCGGTACTTTGCTGATTGTCTTCGTCATGTGGTTTGGAGGTTCCTTGATTCTTGAAACAGATTCAAATATCAACGCTTCTACATTTATATTCTACATGGTTATCCTTTATAGCATCATCCAACCGTTGAAAGATTTGTCAAAGGCCAGCTATAACATCCCTAGAGGATTGGCTTCCATGGAACGTGTAGACAAACTGATTAAAGCTCCTAACAATATCATCGAACGCAAAGATGCTATCCACATCAATGAACTGAAAGAAGGTATTGAATTTGACCACATCTCTTTCAGTTACGGACAGAATGAAGTGCTTCATGATGTAAGCTTAAAAATAAAGAAAGGCGAAACAATCGCTTTGGTAGGACAAAGCGGATCAGGAAAATCAACCCTAGTCGATTTGGTTCCACGTTTCCATGACGCCTCAGCAGGAGCCATCAAGATTGATGGTGTCAACATCAAAGATTTGGTAATCAAGGACCTTCGCGAACTGATTGGAAACGTCAATCAAGAAGCTATCCTTTTTAACGATACATTCTTCAACAATATTGCCTTTGGAGTTGACAATGCTACCATGGAACAAGTGATAGAAGCTGCCAAAATTGCTAATGCACACGACTTCATTATGGAATCAGAAGAAGGTTATAACACCAACATTGGTGACCGTGGATGTCGCTTGTCTGGCGGCCAAAGACAACGTGTTTCTATCGCACGTGCTATTCTGAAGAATCCAGCTATCCTCATTTTGGATGAAGCTACTTCAGCATTGGATACAGAAAGCGAGCGTCAAGTTCAAGAAGCATTGGAAAGACTGATGAAGACACGTACCACCATTGCCATCGCTCACCGATTGTCTACCATCAAAAATGCAGACTGTATCTATGTATTGTATGAAGGAAAGATTGTAGAAAGCGGCAAGCACGAAGAACTGATAGCAAAGAACGGTTACTACAAACGCTTGAATGATATGCAGTCTCTTTAATTAGAAATGTAGAAACTGAAATAAAAAAGCTTGGGAAATTACATTTTCCCAAGCTTTTCTTTTAGGCCATCGCGATAAGCCTTCCACAATTTAGCAATATCTTTTAGGGTATATACTTTCGAGAACGGCAAGGTAACCAATGCCACCAGAATATATCCCATCACTCCATTGAAGCCTCTCAAATACTTCACCGCAAGATTCTTTCCGTAATGGTGATTCATATAAGTAGAGTTACGCACTTGATAAAAACGTTTCCATTTCTTCTTTGTATTGCGTTCTGCCCAAGTGTCGTTGGAGAAAAACTTCTCCTTGTCCATCAAGGCTTCAGGTACATACAGTATCTTATATCCGGCCAGTACAGCACGCAGACAGTAATCGGTATCGTCACAGAAGATAAACAGTTCCTTATTGGGCAGTCCGATATGTTCAACTACATCACGACGAATGAAAGGACCTTCAAAAGCCGTTCCGCTAATTTCAATCGGTGCAGTCACTTCCATCTTTGCAAGACGGTCTTTATACATCGACTTGAATGGATTGACCAAATTATAAGAAAGGAAGTCATTGGTGAATATCTTACCTTCTTGCAACCTGCGAGGAGCCATGATACCCACATCCTTCCGACCGGTATGTTCCAACAACTTTTCCATACAATCAGCACGTGGAAAAACGTCGTCATCCATACACCATATCCAATCGGCCCCATCACGATAAGCATAATCAATACCCGTGTAGAAACCGCCAGATCCTCCTACATTTTCTTGAGTTATCACTTTTAAGTCAGTTTGTTCAGCCAACCACTCAGATGTTCCATCTGTACTTCCATTATTCACCACCACAATTTGTGAAACGGGTTTGTTTTGACGCAAACAGTTCACATTTCGCTTCAGCAAATTCAATCGATTAAAAGTGACAACTACTGCTGTTATTTTCATAGGTATATTTTTTATTTTCCCAAGTTCAATATAGTCCATCAATCTTTCCCGGCTGCACACTTCGATAAGCTACCAGCAACTTATAGCATGCGTCTGCATCAAAATGGCGCAACCTTGCATATTCATCAGCAAAGACACGGTGCATGTGTGGCGTACACGGTAAGCGCTCCATGTTCTTACATCCCGCTTTCATGTCCAGCGGGCCAACCGCCAAACGATTTAAATCGACCAATTCAATCCGAATGCCTTTATCGGTCTTCTCAAATAAAATATTTCCACGACCATAATCCTTATGAGCATAGCCATGCTCATGCAAGATGGAGGTCACCCGAGCAATCTCTCGCAACACCTCATCTTCATAATCAAACTTCTGCAGGAAAAGGTCATTATACACATGCGAACATGCCGATTCCAAAGTAACCAAATAGCTTTGGTCAAAAAGCAATCCTTTACGTACATTCAAATACCCTACCGGAAAAGGTGTGCCTACTCCTAACTTCAAAAACAAACAGGCGTTGTCATACGACCGTTTTGCTTTTGACGGACGAAAAATTCCATATACAAACTGATTAATGAAATTAGGACGACGAAAACGTTTGACCACGTAATTCTGTCCCTCAAACACAATCTTTCGCAATTCATTCCGGCCCTTATAGATCACCTCACCTTCGCCTCGAGAGAAGCGTTCAGGAAGAGATTGCATAAAAGAATTCAAATGACTGAACTGAGGATGCAAGACCACAGTACGATGATTAAGCAATGGCATAGGATGTTATTTATAAGAAAAAGAGGATTTTATAAGATCAAATCTTATCCAATCCCTTGGTAAATTTCAACCAATAATACTTCAATGGATTCGTATACTTCAACTGTTTCCATGGACGACTTCCGTGAGGACGATGCCATACTGGAAGTTTCGTAAACAAATAATTCTGGAAGCCATGCTTCGGAGCTTCATGCGAAATTGTCACATCAAACCAGTTCTTTTCAGGATCCAACAAATGGAAATCAAAAGCACGCAAGAAATCAGGAGTCAGCAAAGAACAGCAGAAACTGCAGTGTTTCTTCTCTGCATAGACTTGATTTTCTTTCCCTTTAGCATGTAAATACGGATAATTGATTTCACCTTGCTCATCCACGGTCACCGCTGCAGCTATGGCACAATCGGGACGTTCCAACGCACCTTCATACAAGTCCTGAAGCGTATTCTTCTTTACTACCACATCCGATTCAACAATCAACATACCGGCATCAGCCTCAACGGCTTCTTTCTGAGCCATCTGCAATACCAACAAGTAATTGGGAGAAGGATGCGTGGTGATATCCGACAAATTTATCAAACGGAAGCCATATTCCTTTGAAGCAGCTTCCAAACGCTTGGTTCCTTCTTCCGAACTGAAGTCATTATAAATGGTATAAGTGTAAGGCACCTTGATGTCAGAGTTGACAATTGCCTTAACGGTTTCCAGCGTAAAGTCAATAGAATCTTTTACCGGAGTAAGAATATGAAGACATTTCATTGAATATACATTTTTATTAATTTCACAAAATTACTTGATTCAAGCGGTACAGCCAAATTATCCGACTACAAAGTCCGCTTGCAAAGTTCAAGAGCAGCAGCTACCGTATCATCCATATCGGCATACATATACTGAGCCAAACGTCCACCAAAGAGTACCCGTTCATCCTTGGCAGCCAATGCACGGTATTCTTGATAAAGTTGGGAGTTCCGTTCATCATTTACTGGATAATAGGGTTCCTTTCCTGGAGAAAAGCTATCAGGATATTCATAGGTTATTACTGTAGTTGGCTGTTGCCCAAATTCAAAATGCTTGTGTTCTATCACACGAGTATAAGGCACCTCACGTTCTGTATAGTTGACCACTGCATTTCCCTGATAATTACTGATTTCCAAATGTTTATGTTCAAAACGAAGGCTACGGTATTCCAAACGGCCGCAGCAATAATTGAAATATTCATCAATGCATCCGGTAAACAAAACCCGATCTGCCATTCCTTCCAGCTCTTCACGATGAGCAAAGAAATCCGTGTCCAAACGTACTTCGGTTCCTTCCAACAACGCATCAATCAAAGCATTGTACCCCCCGCAGGGAACTCCTTGATAAGCATCATTGAAATAATTATTATCGAAAGTAAAACGGAAGGGAATGCGTTTGATAATGAATGCCGGAAGTTCTGTAGCCTTACGCCCCCATTGTTTCTCGGTATAGCCTTTGATAAGGCGTTCATAAATGTCCTTACCACAAAGTTTGAGAGCCTGCTCTTCCAAGTTGGCTGGGGTTTCAATATGATTGTAGGCTGCACGCTGAGCTGCCAATTCCGCTTCTGCCTCGGCAGGAGTACGTACTCCCCACAACTGGTAGAAAGTATTCATATTGAACGGGAGATTATACAGTTTTCCCTGATAATTGGCCACAGGAGAATTCGTGTAACGGTTAAATGCCACAAACCGATTTACATAATCCCAAACGGCTTTATTGTCGGTATGGAAAATATGAGCGCCATACTCATGTACATTGATGCCATCCACCGATTTACAACGGATATTTCCACCCGCATGCGAACGTTTGTCAATAACGAGACAACGTTTTCCGGCACACCGTGCTTCATGGGCAAACACAGCTCCAAACAAACCGGCCCCCACTATGAGATAATCATATTGTTTCATAGGATAAATTAAGCTTTTACCATCATTATTTATTCTGTTGCCGACCTTTGCCAGCAGAAAAAACGCTTGCTCAAGCCTTGTGTCGCAGAGATACGACCTATCCAGTCTATCCACCTGAAAGTACTAAATACCTATCAGTAAATCAAACACAAACACTTAATTTAAGCAATCCGTTTACCTTGTATATAGGTTACAAATCTAAATAAAGATTCGTTACTTTCCAATTATTATCCGATAAAATAAGTACCTTTGCTTGGTAATACAATCGTAAAGAAGTAACAAATGAAAGTTATTGTTGACAATAAGATACCTTACATCCGTGAGGCTCTTGAATCCATGGCCGACGAGGTTATTTATCTCCCGGGACAAGCATTCACGCCGGAAGTGGTAAAAGACGCAGATGCTTTGATTACTCGTACTCGTACTTGCTGCAACCGAGAACTGTTAGAAGGAAGCAATGTCAAATTCATCGGAACCGCCACCATCGGATTCGACCATATTGACATCGATTACTGCCGAGAGGCAGGCATTACATGGCAGAACTGCCCCGGATGCAATGCAGGAGGAGTGGAACAATATGTACATGCTGTACTCTTGCTGTTACAACAAAGAAAAAACATCAATTTGAGACATTCTTGTTTGGGAATCGTGGGAGTGGGACATGTAGGCACACGCATCAAACAAATGGCTGAGCGACTGGGCATGCGTGTCTTGCTGAATGACCCTCCAAGAGCCGATCAAGGTGAAATAGGATTTGTTGATTTGGACACGCTTAAAAAAGAATGTGACATCATAACCTTCCATACCCCCCTTATTCGTGAAGGGAAATACTCCACCTATCATCTGGCTGACCAAGATTTCTTCCATTCAGTGAAAAAACATCCTGTAGTCATCAACACGTCGCGCGGAGAAGTCATTGACACGCAAGCGGTTTTAGATGCATTGAACCAAGGGTTGATAGCCGACGCCGTCATTGACACATGGGAAAACGAGCCGAACATCAATCTGGAACTTTTAGATAAAGTATTTATCGGAACTCCACACATCGCCGGTTATTCAGTAAATGGAAAATTCAATGCCACAAAGATGGTATTGGAAGCCTTCTGCCGATTCTTCCATAAGGAAGCCAATTTCCACCTTGAATTGCCTCCCGACCCGAACGCACCTTATTCAGAGGATGAAGATACACGCATTCTCCAACAATACAATCCGTTCCGCGACTATCAGACTTTACGCGAACACACGGAACTGTTCGAGCAACTTCGCGGTGATTATCCTTTACGACGTGAATAAATATTCCATAGAATCTGCTGTCTCCTTACACTTTTGACAAAGGGAACAGCAGATTTTCTTTTCCCCTCCAACAGTCTCTTTCATCCCCGCATAACGGACAGAAACTCAACCAAGAAAAAAAGACAAAAAACGAATGATTCTTGGGAATGATTTTCCCCTTATTAGCAGTGATTTCAAGCCTTTCTAAAGCATGTCCGTGCACAAATAGTAAAAATATGTGCAAAAAAACGCATTTATTTGGCTGAATATTTGGTGGGAACAAGAAATATTCATTCCTTTGCATCGAAAAATAAACAAATTTATTCTATTTTACAAATTTAAAATTTAAAGATTATGTCTGAAATTGCATCAAAAGTACAAAAGATTATCGTTGATAAATTGGGCGTTGAAGAATCAGAAGTTGTAGAAACTGCAAGCTTCACTAACGACCTCGGTGCTGACTCTTTGGATACAGTAGAATTGATCATGGAATTTGAAAAAGAATTTGGTATTTCTATTCCAGACGATCAGGCAGAAAAGATTCAGACTGTAGGCGACGCTATCTCTTACATCGAAGCTAACGCAAAATAATTAATTCTCCTATGGAATTAAAAAGAGTTGTAGTAACAGGTCTTGGTGCAATAACTCCAGTTGGTAACAATGTCCCAGACATGTGGGACAACCTGCTGAATGGAGTTAGTGGAGCAGGACCTATTACTCATTTCGACGCTTCTAAGTTCAAAACTCAGTTCGCTTGCGAAGTAAAGAACTTTAATGCGACCGATTATATCGACCGTAAAGAAGTGCGTAAGATGGACCTTTATACTCAGTATGCTGTAGTGGCAGCCAAAGAGGCCATCGCTGATTGCGGCGTAGACGTCGAAAAGGTAGATCGTAATAAGATCGGCGTTATTTTAGGTGTAGGTATCGGTGGTATGCAAACCTTCCAGGAAGAAATCGGTGGATATTTTGCAAACTATAAGGACACTATTGGTCCTAAGTTCAGCCCTTATTTCATCCCTAAGATGATTGCTGACATTGCATCTGGCCAGATTTCTATCATGTTTGGCTTCCATGGTCCTAACTTTACAACTTCTTCTGCATGTGCATCTGCTTCAAATGCTATCGCTGACGCGTTCAACTATATCCGTTTGGGTAAAGCGAACATGATTGTTACCGGTGGTGCAGAAGCTGCTATCTTCGAAGGAGGAGTAGGTGGATTCAATGCTATGCATGCCCTTTCAACTCGCAACGATGACCCAGAACATGCTTCACGTCCATTTAGTGCTAGCCGTGACGGTTTCATCATGGGAGAAGGTGCCGGATGTTTAATTTTGGAAGAATTAGAACACGCTAAAGCACGTGGTGCCAAGATATATGCTGAACTAGCTGGTGTGGGAGTTTCTGCAGACGCTCATCACTTGACAGCTTCTCATCCTGAAGGACTGGGTGCGAAACTGGTTATGATGAATGCATTGGAAGATGCCGAATTGAAACCAGAAGACATCGATTATATCAACGTACATGGTACTTCTACTCATGTAGGTGACATCTCTGAAGTAAAAGCTATCAAGGACGTATTTGGCGAACATGCTTACGAGTTGAACATCAGTTCAACCAAATCTATGACTGGTCACCTTTTGGGTGCTACCGGTGGCGTAGAAGCAATCGTTTGTGCTCTGTCAGTGAAGAATGACATTGTACCTCCAACTATCAACCATGAAGAAGGTGATAACGATGAAGAAATCGATTACAATATGAACTTCACGTTTAACAAGGCTCAAAAGCGCACGGTTCGTGCCGCATTAAGCAACACTTTCGGTTTCGGCGGTCACAATGCATGTGTAATCGTTAAAAAATACACTGAATAACTGTGCTTAGTAATATAACAGATAAGATAAGACTCCTATTCTTAAAAGATAAGGAGCCTTATCTTTGTTTTTATAAGATACTTGGATTCTACCCAAGAAACATCGAACTCTACCAGCAAGCGTTGCTGCATAAATCATCATCCATCAAAGAAAAAGGGAAGTTGCTCAATAATGAGCGACTGGAATTTTTGGGTGATGCTATCTTGGACGCAGTAGTGGCCGACATCGTCTATAAGAAATTCGACGGCAAAAAAGAAGGATTCCTCACAAATACTCGTTCGAAAATTGTACAACGCGATACACTGAATAGAGTAGCTGTCAAGATAGGCTTGGACAAACTTATCAAATTCACCACTCGCCAGTCTTCTCATAACAGTTATATGTGCGGTAATGCGTTTGAAGCACTTGTAGGAGCTATCTACTTGGATAGAGGCTACGAAGCGTGTAAAGTCTTTATGGAAGAACGCATCATCGAACAATACATGGATTTAGACAAGGTATCACGTAAAGAGGTTAACTTCAAGTCCAAACTGATTGAATGGAGCCAGAAAAACAAGTTTGAAATTGAATTCTTGCTCAAATCACAATCGGTCGACGATGATCAAAATCCAACCTTTGAAACGCAGGTAATGGTGGAAAACATACCAGCAGGAATAGGCAGCGGATATTCCAAAAAGGAATCGCAGCAGGTAGCTGCACAAGAAACGCTGAAAAAAATCAAATCGGATGCTCAATTTATTGACCTTATCTTCATAGCCAAGCAGGAAAGAGAGAAGGCATTGGCTGAAAGTGATGTCAAGACGGAGGTTTCCAATGAAAGTTCAAAGGAAAACCAATCAGTTTCCGATGAAATAAAAGTAACTACAGAAGAGTCAGAAAAGTAAATATCAATGCTTTTCACTGTGAGGAAATACGAGATTCTCTACTTGAATCTCGTATTTCCTCATTTTTTCTTTTCCCCTTCATCAACCTTTCCTACCTGCACTTTTCTCTTGAAAAAGAAAGAAATTCCCTCGATAATTCTCATAAATTATCTCTTCTTCCACTTTGAAAAGTCCTTTTCTTTAACTATCTTCGCAATAATCAAATAATCTTAACCTAACATTTATCTTATGAAAAAGTTTTTAATGGCTGCATTATTATTCTGTGGCACACTTACAGGTTTTGCTCAATCACAAGGTGATTTTCGTTTTGGAATAACAGGTGGGTTGAATCTTTCCAATATCACAGATTTACAATCAGATTGCCGAATCGGCTTTAATGCAGGTGTTAAAGTTGACTACGGCTTCACCAATGAATTTTATGGAACTTCTGGCTTAATATTCACTCAAAAAGGAGCGAAAGACGAAGAAGATGGTATGAAAGCAGAAGTTAATCCTTTGTATTTAGGCATTCCTATTTATGCAGGTTATCGTCATAATGTAGGAAATGGACTTAGCATCTTTGGAGAACTTGGTCCTTACGTTGCTTTTGGTATTGCAGGAAAAACAAAATTGACAGAAAAGGAATCTGGAACTGAATTAGAGAGTAAAACAGACTTCTTTGACAGTGCAAAGAATGTAGATGCAGGTATAGGTTTACGTGCTGGTATCGAAATCAGTAAATTCCAAATTCATCTGGGTTATGAATATGGTTTCTGCAAAGTGTTCGATGAAGGCTCTAACCACAACTCTAACTTTAATGTAGGTGTATCCTATATGTTCTGATCGAAACGAATTATCAAGAAATAGAGAGGTGTTGAAAAGGATACCTCCACTTTTACTTCAGGCTCGTACTTCTGTCGGTACGGGCCTGATTTATTTTCAAGAAGTAAGATTTTCACGCCAGGCCCTCACCTTACAGAACAATGTCCTACTTAAAACAACTTTTTATGTCACTTCTTATCTTATTGATTTTCAAGATTTCATCAACTAACGTCCAAAACAAATTCCCATCCGTTGGCCTTGTACTATCAAATCGTGATCTTCTGTAACCAACTTCAGTTTTCCCGCTACTTGCTCCAAGTCAACCGCACCGATGACATTTCCTTGAAGTGCCACCATCTTTCCAAATTCACCCTTAGAAATCAATTCCGTGGCATAGCCACCCATACGAGTTGCCAAGTTACGGTCGAATGGTGTAGGAGCTCCTCCACGCTGAATATATCCCAAAACCGTCTCTCTCGTTTCAAAACCTGTTTCGTATTCTATTTCTTCAGCAATATATTGTGCAGGCTTCTTGCCATCGGGAGTTGCAATTCCTTCTGCCACAACAACGATAGAATAAGGTTTTCCCTTCTTCAAGCGGGAAATGATGGTATCCCCTATCCGATGGATATCAAAAGGAATCTCAGGTAAAAGAATGATATCACCACCTCCAGCCATTCCAGAATAAAGAGCAATCCATCCAGCTTTATGTCCCATCACTTCAATTACCATCACACGCTGATGAGAACTGGCTGTAGAATGCAAGCGGTCAATCGCATCGGAAGCGATGGTAACGGCCGAATCAAACCCAAACGACATGTCGGTTCCCCAAACATCATTGTCAATCGTTTTAGGAATACTCACTACATTAACACCTGCCTGCATCAATTTTGCAGCAGTCTTTTGTGTACCATTTCCACCGATACAAACAATACAATCCAATTGACGTTCACGAATGGTTTTCAATATGATAGCCGGCTTATCCTCTGAAAACACACCCGATGCCCTACGCTTGAAAGGCTTCTCACGGGAAGTTCCCAGAATAGTTCCACCCATATTTAGCAAACCCGTAAGCGATCGGTCGGTAAGCTGTTCTATATTATCATCCAATAATCCACGAAAGCCATTGTGGATACCGTATACTTCCATCCCGAAATGATTGATTGCCGTTTTGCAGACGCCCCGTATGGTTGCATTTATCCCTGGGCAATCTCCTCCTGAAGTTAAAATTCCTATCCTCATAATTTGGAATATTATTTTTATGTCGTAAAGTTAAGAAAAAGCTGTCTATTTGTCGTATTTAAGAAAAAAAAATAATTGCCATTTCTCTTATAAAAAGGAAAAAGCCTACCTTTGTAATCTTAGTAACTGAAAATGAATTAAGATGAACTCAACTAAGTGGATAGGAAAAATATTTGAACCTCGCATCAAGGTTCTCGATACTTACACAAAAAATGCCGAAGCCATCCAAGAGCAGGTTTTGAACAAACTGGTTCAGAAGGCAGCTTCCACAGAATGGGGAAAGAAATATGATTACCCTCATATCAAGAATTATACAGACTTCCAACGTGTCCCAATACAAACGTACGAAGAGGTAAAAGGGTATGTCGACCGCATGCGTCACGGAGAAAAAGACGTACTTTGGCCCGGGAAGGTCAATTGGTATGCCAAATCTTCAGGTACAACCAATGATAAAAGCAAGTTCATCCCAGTGAGTCCCGACGGACTAAAAAATATACACTACAAAGGCGGACAAGATGCCGTTTCCTTGTACTTGAATTTGAATCCAAACAGCCGTTTCTTCTCTGGAAAAGGTTTGATTCTGGGTGGCAGTCATAGTCCGAACTACAATGTGAAGGACAGTCTGGTCGGTGATTTGTCAGCGATTCTAATCCAAAACATTAATCCGCTGGTTAATTTCATCCGTATACCAAGCAAGGAAATCGCGTTATTAAGTGATTTCGAGGAGAAAGTGGAACGCATCGCTTCTACTACCATTCATCAGAATGTGACAAACCTTTCGGGAGTACCTTCTTGGATGCTTGCTGTCATCAAACGAATCCTGGAAAAAACCGGTGCTCAAACATTGGATGAGGTATGGCCTAATCTGGAAGTCTTCTTCCATGGAGGAATCTGCTTCACTCCTTACCGCAAGCAATACCAGGAATTGATAAAATCAGATAAGATGCACTATATGGAAACCTACAATGCCAGTGAAGGTTTCTTCGGCCTGCAGAATGATTTCTCAGACCCTGCCATGCTGATGATGATAGACTACGATGTCTTCTATGAATTCATCCCAATGGATGAATTCGATAGTCCAAACCCAACGATCGTTCCGCTGACAGGTATCGAAGTCGGAAAGAATTATGCGATTGTAATCAGCACTTCTTGTGGACTGTGGAGATATATCTTAGGTGATACAGTCAAATTCACTCAGAAAAATCCATATAAGTTCATCATTACTGGACGTACCAAACATTTCATCAATGCTTTCGGAGAAGAATTGATGGTTGACAATGCAGAAAAAGGACTCCAACGGGCTTGTGAAGAAACAGGTGCTCAAGTATTGGAATACTCTGCTGCCCCTGTCTTTATGGACAAAAATGCGAAATGCCGCCATCAGTGGCTGATTGAATTCAGCAAACAACCGGACTCTCTGGAAAAGTTCTGCCATGTACTTGACAAGTCTTTACAGGAAATCAACTCTGATTATGAGGCTAAACGTCATAAGGACATTACTTTACAGATGCCGGAAATCATCGTTGCACGTCCCAACTTGTTCCACGACTGGTTGAGCCAGAAAGGTAAATTGGGCGGACAGCATAAAATTCCTCGTTTGAGCAACAACCGAGAGAATATAGAAGATATGCTTAAGTTGAATGTCTAACAGCCAATCCACACTAAAAAATGAAATTTAAACCATTACATACGCTATCGATTACGTTGACTGCAGGCTTATTATATGCCTGTGCCAGCATCGGAAGTCCGGATGGAGGGCCTTATGATGAGACTCCTCCCAAATTCGTGCGTTCTACCCCCGAACCGAATGCTCTGAACAACAAGCGCAATAAGGTTACCATCGAATTTGACGAATTCATCAAGCTTGAAAAGGCTTCAGAAAAGGTCATCATCTCTCCTCCCCAGAACGAAATGCCAGAGGTACAGGCCAACGGAAAGCATATTAAGGTGGAATTTTATGATACGCTCCAAGCCAATACAACGTATGTCATTGATTTTGGAGATGCAATCGTTGACAATAACGAAGGCAACCCGATGGGGAATTTTGCATATGCATTTTCTACAGGCGATATCATCGATACCATGCAGGTTGCAGGTACTGTTCTCAACGCAGCAGACTTGGAACCTGTCAAAGGCATTCAAGTGGGTATACATCAGAACTTGAATGACTCAGCCTTTACGAAGTTACCTTTCGACCGTATTTCCCGTACCGACAGCCGCGGTAAATTCATTATCCGAGGTATCAAACCTGGGAAATATAGAATTTACGCTTTAAAAGATGGAAATCAGAACTTCTTGTATGACTCCAAATCGGAAGCCATAGCTTTTCTGGACTCTTTGGTCATTCCCGACAAAGAAGACGGAGCTATCCGTTACGATACTGTATGGAACAAGGTAGATACCTTGAAATATGATACCATCTACAAGACAAGTTATACTCGTTTCTTGCCAGATGACCTTATTCTTCGTGCATTTAAAGAAGAAAACAACTTACAATATCTGGTCAAGAGTGAACGTGAACAAATTAACCGTTTCTCTTTGTATTTCAATGCCAAAGCTGATACGCTACCTACTTTAAAGGGACTTGATTTCGACGAAAAGGATGCGTTCATCATTGAAGCGACTCCTAAAAACGATACCATACGTTATTGGATTAAGGACTCACTGATGTGTGAACGGGATACCCTTACCTTCCAATTAGGCTATCTGGCTACAGATACCCTGGGACAATTGGTTCCAAGGGTTGATACCTTGTTGATGGCAAATAAGATCAATAAGGAGAGAAGAATGGTATTGGAAAAAGAAGAAAGGAAGAAAAAGGAGAAGGAACTCAAAAAAAGGAGAAGAAGAGACAGTCTGTTCGTTGAACAACCAAAGTTCTTCGAAATGAAAGTAAATGCTCCTGCCAACTTCGATTTGAATCAAAATATAACCTTGAGTTTCGAGGAACCTATGGCTTCCATTGATACAGCAGGCATCCATATCCAAATGAAGGTAGATACTCTTTGGGAAGAAAAACCTTTCATTTTCATGTCCGATACGGTACTTCCTAGAAAATACGCCATTCTTTCAGACTGGCAACCGGGAGAAGAATATCAGCTTGTCATTGACTCACTTGCTATCAGAAGTATTTATGGACAAGCAACCAATAAGGTACAGAGCAAGATGAAGATCAAAAATTTGGAAGATTATGGAACACTCTATTTGAACATTATAGGGGCCGATGAACATGCCATCGTGCAGCTGTTGAATTCAAATGATGCCGTCATCAGACAGCAGCCTGTATCTAAAAAGAGTACATGCGACTTCTATTTCCTACAACCGGACACCAAATATTATATTCGATTGATTAACGATCGAAACAACAATGGTAAGTGGGATACTGGTATCTATGAAGAGAAACTCCAACCGGAAGAAGTTTTTTACTTCCCTAAAGTTTGGGAAATAAAAGCCAATTTCGAGTTTGAGGAGACTTGGAACTTGAAAGAGACTCCACTTGACAAGCAAAAGTTGGATGAACTCAAAAAGCAGAAACCAGAAGAATCCAAGAAAATTATAGAACGCAATAAAGAACGTGCCAGAAAACTGGGTAAAAACAATCCGCAATGAAAAAGATAATTTTATGCCTTTGCTTCCTTATAGGGAGCCTAGCTTCTTCTTACGGACAGTGTGAAGCGATTAATGAAGCAATACAGCCAGGAGAAACTCTTTCATACGAATTGAAGTTCAATTGGAAATTTATATGGATTAATGCCGGCTGGGCCAAAATGACCGTCAATCGTGCTAAAGTCAATGGTTTACCTTGTCTACAAACAGACTTGGAATCGTACACCAACAAACGGATTGACTTCTTCTTCAAGATGCGTGATACCTTGACTTGTATCACTACAGAAAATCTGGTTCCGCTTTTTTTCCGTAAAGGGGCAGAAGAGGGGAAACATTATACTGTAGATGAAATCAGCTTTGCGTATAAAGACGGAAAAGTATTCGTTGACCAACAACGAATCACGAAAGATAAATCTATCAGAGCTAGAAAGGACACGCTTTCCAGCTGTGTGTATGACATGTTAAGCATCATGTTGCAAGCACGCTCCTTCGATGCATCTTCATTCCGACCTGGACAAAAGATGCAATTTGCCATGGCTACTGGCAAAAGAATCGAAAACCAGACCTTGATTTATAGAAGGAAAAAGAATTATAAAGCAAAGAATAGCGTAACCTATCGGTGTCTGGTATTTTCTCTCGTAGAATATACCAAAAAGAACAAAGAGAAAGAAGTGATTACTTTCTATATTACCGATGACAAGAATCACCTTCCTGTGCGATTGGATATGTTCTTGAACTTCGGTTCTGCCAAAGCTTTCTTGAAAGAAATCAAAGGAAACCGACATCCACTTACTTCCGTAGTAAACGAAGAAGCGGATGAAGTAGAAGAATGATAGATAAAGACATGGATAAAAAAAGGGTCTCTGAAATGTATTCAGAGACCCTTTTTTATCCTAATCAGTTTTCTTGAAAGCTTATTTATTCAGCTTCCATGTGAAACCGTCTTTTGTATCTTTCACTTCGAATCCTAGAGCAGTCAAGCTGTCGCGAATCTGGTCACTGGTAGCCCAATCCTTATTAGCTTTCGCTTTCATACGCTGTTCCAACAACATATCTACTACATGACCATAAGCTTCTTCACGTGCAGCGTTGTTTTCAGTTTCTGCCTTCAAACCGAGAATGTCGAACACGAACAGATGGAAAACTTCTTTCAATTCCTTCAAATCAGCTTCGCTGATGGTTGCTTTCTTGTCAACTACTGTATTAATCATACGAATAGCATCAAACAAGTGAGAAATTACAATTGGAGTATTCAAGTCGTCATTCATGGCATCCAAGCATCTTTCACGCAAACCTGCTGGCTCTATTCCTGTAGTAGTCTTTGAAGGAGTGATGCGTTCCAAATTCTTCAAACCTTCCAACAAACGTTCCAACCCCTTTTCTGCAGCCTGAAGTGCCTCGTTACTGAAGTCTACAGTACTACGATAATGAGCCTGAAGGATGAAGAAACGGATAGTCATCGGACTATAGGCCTGAGTCAAATTCTTGTTTGTTCCTTCAAAGAATTCCTGCAACATAATAAAATTACCCAAAGACTTGCCCATCTTCTGGCCATTGATGGTTATCATGTTATTGTGCATCCAATAATGAACCATATCATGACCTTGAGAAGCAACACTCTGTGCGATTTCACATTCGTGATGCGGGAAAATCAAGTCCATACCTCCACCGTGAATGTCGAATTCTTCGCCTAAATATTTGCGTCCCATAGCAGTACATTCACAATGCCATCCTGGGAAACCGTCACTCCATGGTGAAGGCCAACGCATGATATGTTCTGGCTGTGCACACTTCCACAAAGCGAAATCGGCCGGATTATGTTTTTCTTGCTGACCATCCAATTCACGAGTTGTGTTCAATACATCGTCCAAGTTACGGCCTGAAAGTTTGCCATAATGGTGATCCTTATTGTATTTAGCTACATCAAAATAAACTGAGCCTTCACTTACATAGGCATATCCATTCTTCAAGATTTCTTCCACCAGATGGATCTGTTCAATGATGTGTCCTGACGCATGTGGCTCGATGCTTGGAGGAAGTACGTTCAAGGCCTCCATCGCCTTGTGATAACGGTTCATATAGAACTGAACCACTTCCATCGGTTCCAATTGTTCCAAGCGGGCTTTCTTAGCAATCTTATCCTCACCGTCATCTGCATCGTGTTCCAAGTGACCCACATCGGTTATATTACGTACATAACGTACTTTGTATCCCAAGAAAGTCAAATAACGAAACAAGATATCAAATGTGATAGCCGGACGAGCATGACCCAAATGTGCATCTCCATAAACGGTAGGACCGCAGACATACATTCCCACATGGGGTGCATGAATCGGAACAAAAAGTTCCTTTCTGCGAGTCAAAGTATTATAAATGATAAGTTTATTTTCCATAATGCATATTAATATGTTAGACTGCAAAGTTATAAATAACTATTAAGATTTCAAGTTATCAGTCCATTACATTTCATAAAACTTTAGCAACTCACCGTTTTTGGGAATAAACGACGAGTTTTTGCCAGATTGGAAATCCCTTCTCTTGCTTTCACGGCCACCAGGCTCCAAGCGGCGGCCCCAAAGATTCTTCAGGTAATCTGAACGTATCTTCTTAGAAAAGTAGAATAATCTGTCTATTGCCTTCCTTAACGATGAACAGCATAGTAATGACAACCTTTTCATCCCAGACTAAAAACTCTTTCGTTAAGCAAATCACCCCAAACATCGTTTATAGTTGTAAAAAAGCCGTTTAAAATCTTAACTTATGTTATAAAACACAACTTTACAGCCTGAAAGTTTGCAGGTTTAACCAAAATCCGTACCTTTGCAACGTGTTTTTCATAGTATTAGATTTAAGGTTAACAAAGGTTGGAGTACAGCGGTACTCCTTTTTTTTTGCCCTAAAGCAAATACTGCATATTAATACAGAAGAAACCGCATATTCAAATGGAAAAGAACAATCGCGTTTTATTGGGGATGAGCGGAGGAACAGACAGTTCGGTCGCCGCACTCTTGCTTCGAGACTCCGGATATGAAGTTACTGGCATCACTTTCCGTTTCTACGAAAAAGACAACCAAACCGAATACCTTGACGACGCCCGTGAGCTATGTCATCAAATTGGTATACGTCACCTGGTATACGATGCACGTGAGCTCTTCAAGGAATGCATCATCCGTTACTTTATTGATGAATACATGAAGGGACGCACTCCAGTCCCCTGCACTCTCTGCAATAATTATTTGAAATGGCCCCTTTTGCAAGAAGTCGCCGACAAAGAAGGCATTTATCATTTAGCCACCGGACATTACGTGCAGAAGAAATTCGAAAATGGTTATTGGCATATCACAGCAGGTTCTGATCCAGACAAAGACCAGTCTTTCTTCCTTTGGGGACTACCCAAACGATATTAGAACGAATGTTGCTCCCTATGGGAGGACTGACAAAAGTACAGGTGCGTTCATTGGCTGCCGAACGGGGCTTTCACAAAGCCGCCTCCAAAAAAGACAGCTTGAGTATCTGCTTCAGTCCTATGGATTATCGCCAATTCCTGCGAGAACAAACAGAAGCTGGGACAATTCAACCCGGATTCTTCTACGATGAATCCAACCGATTTTTGGGAAAGCATGAAGGTTATCCATTCTATACCATTGGACAAAGACGAGGGCTCGGTATTTATCAAAATAAAGCATTGTTCGTGAAAGAGATTCATCCCAAAGAGAATAAAATCATAATCAGCGATACCATCCGCTCATTAGAACAAAATGAAATGTGGTTATCCGACTGGAACATCACCAATCCAAATGCACTCATTGGACAAGAAGATGTAATTGTGAAAATACGCTATCGGAAACAAGCCAATCATTGTACGGTCACCTTGACTGATGAGGGACGGCTGCACGTTCAGCTACATGAACCTTTAGCTGCTGTAGCAACCGGACAAGCTGCTGTATTTTACCGAGGGAAAGACGTATTAGGTGGAGGAATCATTGATGCCTACAGACGCTCTGTATAACACAAAAAATAAGCCTTGACGTTTTAAATTATAATCATTAAAACGTCAAGGCTTTTATTTTACCTGGATGCCCCGTATCAAATGGCCTCAACCATCCTTATAGAGCCTCTTGTTATTTTGTCAGCGTAAATTTCTGCTTCATGCGGATATCCTGTGAACTTGCTCCAACAAGCACTTCAAAGTCGCCGGGCTCCACGGTCCATTCCATGTTGCGGTCCAACAATTGCAAAGCTTCTGGTTTCAACACAAAGTTAACGCGCTTCGTTTCACCTGGCTTCAAATAAACTTTCTCAAAGCCACGCAACTGTGAATCATACGTCACTACGGAACTATACAAATCCCGAATATACAACTGTATCACTTCTGCACCTGCACGTTTACCGGAATTAGTGACATCTAAAGCGACCTTCACCTCACCCTGAGTTCCTTGCGACGGAGCTTCTACTTTCAAATTCGAATAATCAAACGTCGTATAGCTCAAGCCATAACCAAAAGGATAAAGCATACCAATGACACGGGTCTTTCCACTACCATTCGGACCAAACTTCGGTTGCGTACCATGTGAGCCTTTTTTAAACGGAAAGTTCAGTTCGATTTGTCCCACACTTTTTGGGAAAGTCACTGATAATTTGCCACTCGGATTATGGTCGCCAAACAAGGTTTCTGCAATGATACGTCCTCCTTGATAGCTTGGGAACCATGCTTCTAAGATAGACGGAATATGCTCATTGGCCCAATTTACCGTCAATGGCTGCCCGTTAATCAATACCAATACCACCGGCTTTCCTGTAGCGTGCAACGCTTCCAGCAACTGCTGCTGACGACCGGGCAGATCCAAAGAAGAACGAGAACGACTTTCACCGACCAAATATTTGTCTTCACCCATCACAGCAATGATAACATCCACATCACTGGCCTGCTCCACCGCACGTTGGATAGCCGCTTTCTCTTCATCATTCAAAGGAGACGGACAGAGTTCACTTTCCGGCCAGTCTTTGTCAGTCAGTTCACAACCTTTCTCGTAAACCACCTCCGAAGATCCCTTCAAATATTCCTTCAGCCCTGCCAATACCGTAGTACAATCCAATCCATTCGGACCGTAACGACTAATCATAAAGTTGTCTTCATCAGCCAAAGGACCTGTTACCAACACCTTCTTCGTATGCTGTTTGTCAAGAGGTAACAACTGATTCTGATTCTTCAACAAGACCATGGCCTGAGCCTGCATTTCATCAACAAAGTCCTGATGCTTATCCGCACCTGCTTGTTCATCTGCCCATTTCGGTTCAATCGGATAGGGATTGTCGAACAAGCCCATACGGAATTTTACATTCAACACCTCACGAACACGTCGGTTCACCACTTCCATCGACAATCTGTTTTGTTCCACTAATCGACGTACAGGAAGAATAAAATCTTTACAAGGTGTAAAATTCGTACGAACGTTCAGCCCAGCTTCCAGAACCTGACGAACGGCATCTTCATAAGTCTCGGCCACCTTGTGTTTGGAATGTACAAATTCAACTGCTTCACTGTCGCTCACCACATATCCATCAAAACCATATTCTTCACGAAGCAACTCTGTCATAAAATAATGGCTGGCTGTAATAGGCACTCCATCCCAATCATTATAACTGCTCATCACTCCCCACGGCTTACTTTCACGAATAACCCGCTTGAACGGATAAAGCAACAGTTCATGCAGTTCACGCGGAGAAACATGCGGATCGGTACGGCAATTCCCGTCACGTCCACCTTTCGGAATGCTATATACAGCAAAATGCTTCAATGTAGACCCAATTCCTTCTGACTGGATACCATTTACCATCTGAATACCCAATTCGGCAATAAGATAAGGCTCTTCACCGTAACATTCCAAGGTACGTCCCCAACGAGGGTCACGAACCACATCCAAAATAGGAGCATACACATTGGTATATCCCAGAACACGCCCTTCCTTACCGACAATGCGACCAGCCTCATTCACCAAATCACGATTCCACGTACACCCGATACCAATCGGTGCAGGAAGCGGAGTCGCTTTCGTATGATTCAATCCATGAATTCCTTCATTAGAAAAATCGACAGGAATACCCAAACGAGTCTGTTCTACAAACCAACGTTGTGTCTTATAGATAGCTTTTACATGATTTGAATAAGGATAAATCAGTTCGTAATTCTGTTTGTAGGCTTTTCCTAGTCCGTTCAACTGCTCATCAATATTCGCTATGCCATCTTTCCAGATTTCATTTTTCCAGCCTTCAGTAGGAAGCGAATCCTTCAAAATTCGTCCATATCCATAAATAGTAGCCAACTGACAACTCTTTTCTTCCAGGGTCATCTGTGACAACAAATCTTCCACTCGCTTTGCAATAGGCTGAGTTGGATCTTCATATACATCTTTTTGACCATTCTTGTTGAAATCAATCCAACCCTTCTTGTAAATAGACGATGAACGAGCTTTCACGTTATCAGGAGCAGCCGACAACGTACACATGCCTCCTGTTAGAAGCATAATACCTAATAGTAATGCGTTTTTCATACTTTATTTTATACAACAGTTATTCTATACGCAAGCCTACTACCCGGTTATTTCGCATAGAAGTGACTTACGCAATCTTAATATCTCACAAAAATAATACATAAATCCATCTCTTCCAATCACCTACACCGAATAAGCCATCTGAACGAAGAGAAAAATAATTTCTTTTCTAAAACGAGCCTAAAATTAAGGAGTCTGACACGTATCAGACTCCTTAAACACTTCAAGACCATACGTTCCTTTCCACGTGGAACGTACAGCCTGCATATTGATTACAGATCAAATCGACAACTGATTCCCGCACGCACCCAGATACCTGGCTGCGGAATATTACCATGATCAAAATAAGACTTGTCCAGCAGATTATTAGCCTCTATATACAGCTTATATTGTGGAGCCATCCACGACAAACGAGCGTCCAACAAAGAATAAGGACGATACGAATGCATTTCATCTCCTTGCTGATAATTTCCTCGACGATCGTGCCAACGGTAAGCCACGTTCAAGTCTAACTTTTTCCACAAATGAAAACTTCCCCTAGCTACAACTTTATGTTTGAGATATTCCAAGGAATACATAGACTGGGTACTCTGAGAAGTTTCTTTGTCTTGATCCATATAATTATAAGAAAGCTGAATAGTACGAAGGAATGCGTTCCGTTCCAACAACTCGGAAAAATCAAATACAAGGGAAGTCTCTATCCCTAACGTATTGACTACGGCATGATTGACCGATTCCCAAGGAGCCTCATCTCCTTTCGACAAATCCTTGACCCAATCAATTAGGTTCGTTCCATGATTATGATACAGACTTGCTGTAGCACGAATACCAGGTCGTAAGAATTTGACTCCAACTTCGACCGCTTCCATTTCTTCTGGCTTCAGAAACTTATCGGCTTTATACCCTCCTACCGAATAATACAATTCAGTAAATGAAGGCATACGTAATGATGTGTTATAAGAAGCATATACTTTCCAATATGGAGCCAACTGAAAACTGGCATCTACACCTGGATAGAAACGGAAATTCATCTCATTACCCGTATTTTTCACTGCTATGACTCCCGCTGAAAGCGTAAAACGTTTCAGCAACACAGTATGCTCCAGATGAAAGCTCAAGTGGGTACGGTTCAAGCCCACTGAATAAACTCCATCTGCACCATGAACAGGTTTCGGATGATCCAACGGTTCACCCAATGTGGTACTGATAACTCCCTCATTGCGAAATTCCGCTCCGAAAGCGGTCTTTCCCAAAAAGCTTTGAATGTAATTATTCAAATTGACGCCATATACATCCGTCCGGTGGTAATTGAATGGCACACGATCAGGTTGTCCCCTGAAAAATTCAAACCGGTCTTCCGAACGATTCCAATAAGCGGAGGGCTTAAAGTGAAAAAACGTACCCTTCGTCTCTGCTTGAACCGCCATAAAATATTTGCGGACATGCTCAAACTGCTCATCAGAAGCCGTACTATAGAACGTATTCGCTCCAAAATCTTTCTGCGAGAATCCTGCATGCCAACGAATGCCCACATGCTCATGGTCGTACTTGCCGCGATAAAACAATTTACTCTTTTTGAAATCGGAATTCAGGTGATTGGCCTTACTCCAACTATACCCGTCAGAACGCGTAAAACCACCAGACAAAGAATTGCCCCACTTTCCGGTCAAGAAATTAACCCGCCCGCCTCCATCAAAGAAACCAAAAGAGCCTCCATCAAGATGTGCCTCTACACCACTATTCACATCGTCCTTTGTAACGATATTGATGGCTCCTACCAACGACGATGTACCATACACCCTGCCAGCAGGGCCTTCTAACACCTCAATTCGTTCTATTTCATGAATGTCAACAGGAAATTCAGCCGCATTATGGCTGGTTTGAGGATCACAGATATTGATTCCGTCCAGTAGAATAGCGATTTGTTCGGACGATCCTCCACGAATACTGATGTCTGTTTGGACTCCCATGTCCCCGCGTTGGCGGACATCAACACCAACTGCATACTTCAATAAATCATTCACTGTTTGTACAGGAGCGGCAGCAATCGCTTCCCGATCGAGTACAGTCACCATACGTGCCGCCTGACTCACCGTCAACGGAACACGACTGCCAGTAACCTCTATTTCTTCCAATTCGTACACTTGATTCTGCATGTCTTTATTGGTCTGTGCTGAAATAGTTACAGCAGGTACAGAAGCCAGCATAGCCACCGTGATAACTCCAATGTTCACGGGCTTTTGCAGACTGCAGAAAACAGCATACGATCGGTTAGAATAGCGTCGGAAACGCCAGGTCTGACGGCCTTTCGGATTGTTTTCTTTCATTGTTTTTAATTGTTTAAAAATACCTTGCAAAGGTAAATAAAATAATTTTTCTTATGCAAGAAGACAAAAACTTTTTAATTGTGAATTATTTGTTATTAACAGGTTATTCACCGCTTGTTTAAAACCTATTATTTACTCATATTCAACGTTTTAAATATAAAATACATTCTTTATTAACCAAGTTATGAATATCGTTATTAACAAGCAATCAGACAAACCTTCCAGCCAAGTCATCTTACCATCCGGCCTATTCACAAAAAAAGCAAGAAACCTTCTCACGCCTCCCATCGGCCATTACGGATATCAATCCATAAAAGCCTCCGGAGAACCAGAGAAGCTTTCTTGCTTCTTTCCTTTATCTAAAGATACTTATTTCTTCAAGCTAGCAGCAGGTACAATGCAGTACAACTTATCGTTCGGACGCATACGTTCAGGTACCTTGAAGGAAACATGTGCTCCCTTCTTCACCACATCAACAGGTTTCAAATCGACACGAGCCTCATCCAAGGTCAAATAAACAGCCCCTGTAGTCGGTCCTGTAATCAACAATTTATCCCCTACGTGCAGTTCTGTAGCCTCTATCAAAAATTCAGCGACACCGATATTGGCGAAATACTTAACCCCTTTACCGGCATACACCTTACGTTCGGTTGCTTCCGAACCATAATTACGACTCCATTCACCTAAACGCTGTCCCAAATAATATCCATTCCAGAAGCCACGGTTGAACACTGTCTTCAAACGTTCATCCCATGCATCCTTCTTTTCATCAGTAAAGGTTCCGTCCAAATAAGACTGAATCGCTTCTTTGTAGCATTCTACTACTGTACGGACATACTCAGGCCCACGGGCACGTCCCTCAATCTTGAACACACGTACACCGGCTTCAATCATTTCATCCATGAAACGAATGGTCTTCAAGTCTTTTGGAGACATGATGTACTTATTGTCAATTTCAAGTTCGATGTCACTTTCTTTATCTTTCACGATATACGAACGACGGCAAACCTGCATACAAGCACCTCGGTTGGCCGAAGCATTCATTTCATTCAAGCTTAAATAACACTTGCCGGAAACAGCCATGCACAATGCACCATGACAGAACATTTCAATACGAACAGGATGTCCCATAGGTCCCACGATATGCTGTTCATGAATTGCATCATAAATCTTGCGTACCTGATCCAATTTCAATTCACGTGCAAGGACCACCACATCGGCAAAACGCGAATAAAACTTCAAAGCTTCCGCATTGCTGATATTCAACTGAGTAGAAAGATGCACTTCCTGTCCCACTTCATTACAATAAGCCATTACCGCCACATCCGCTGCAATCACTGCACTGATGCCAGCTTCCTTGGCTGCATCGACAATTTTACGCATCAGTTCTATATCTTCATCGTAAATTATCGTATTGATGGTAAGGTAACTCTTCACACCGTGTTCATCACACAATTTCGCGATTTCACGCAAGTCGTTAATGGTAAACGTATTTGCAGAACGAGCACGCATATTCAAGCTTTCAATACCGAAGTAAATGGAATCTGCTCCGGCATGGATAGCAGCCGCCAACGATTCGCGCGAACCGACAGGGGCCATAATTTCAAAATCCTTTATAGAATAGTTCATGTTGTTATTTTGGAATTTCGGGAGCAAAAATACAAAAAAGGAAAGAAACTAGAGTCATACAGACTGAAGATTCGTTTCAAACTACCCTTGCAGACCGAAAGAGACTGATACATTACAGTTCCAATCTAACCTGCTGAGTGCTAAAAGAATTATTCGCCCAACTTATCCATCAAGTCTTTCATGGCGTCGTTTGCCTTATCCATCATGTCGTCCATATTTTCTTCAAAGCTGGAAGTATCCAGTTCGGGAGCCTTCTTAGACAACTCTTTCTTCATCTTCTTGAGTTCTTTAATCTGTTCTTTACTCAAGTCTTTCAGAACACCCATTCCCTTTTTATTGATTTCCACAAATTCTTCGCCTACTCTTTTCCAATCTTCTGCTGTATAAGAAGAAGCATTTTCATAAGTTTCTTCGGTCAACGCTTTCATGTCATCTACATAATCTTCAGCAGTATAACTGCAAGATGTTAATGTGCCAGCTACCAACATCAAAGCAAGTGCTGTTACGTGTAATTTTTTCATAATGTATTTTTTTATGTCAATAAGACAAAGGTACAAAATATCTCTACAATTCTCCCCTAAATAAAGGAATTAAGCGCACGAAGATACGGGAATATAGATAAATCGTCCTACTATCCTCTGATTATGAATAAATTACCACACAATAAAGCCTACAATCTGCATCTGTAAAGTGGAAGATTTTTATTTCATAAGGTGCCTGTCTTTTTAAGGGAAGCACCATCATTCCATCATTTTTTTCAAAAAAAAGTTTTCAAAATGTTTGGTGATTAGAAAATAATGCGTACCTTTGCACCGCAAACGAAAACAAATGGTGCCATAGCTCAGATGGTAGAGCAAAGGACTGAAAATCCTTGTGTCCCCGGTTCGATTCCTGGTGGCACCACGAAAGAGAGTTACTTCGGTAACTCTCTTTTTTTATTTCTACCCAAACACCTTATCGCATTCTCCTCTAAAGAAAATATTGTTTAGCTGATTCATTTTTCAAAAAACTTTCGGAAACGTGTTTCATTTTTTGAAAGACCCGTTTCTCCGAGCGACTTCAGCTGGAAGTCGCAGCAGACACTGCCACTCCAATACTTCTACCTCATTATGACTACAAAAGAGATAACCGCAGATACGATAAAACTGCAATAAGAAACAAGCTGCCTTTACTTGCAAAAATTATTTTACCAGATTCTCAGCAAAAAAGGATAGGTGATTTAAACAACATTAAGCAATACTTTCATTCACATAGATCCAAAAGAAAGGAAATCCATCCTCCTAAAGGACGAAATTTCTTAAATATCTTTAAATCTTCAATTTAGCTATTTCCATTTAAATAGGTGTGATTTGTGATATGCATTAAAATCCCTATATTTGACTACACGTTTAACTGATAAATATTTATTTTTTATGAAAAGATTCGGAAATCGCTTTCTGAACATTGTACTTGTAATGGGACTTGTTGGGATAGCTGCCTTCGTCTGCCATTACTATTTCACGTATTGGCAAACGACTGCTGTTGCTTCCCAAAATGAAGAAGCCCTTGAGCTTCCACCGGGACATCCGGAAATTGCCCATAACAAAAACCTAAAGTTTCCTGCAGAAGGGAAATATTGTTTGACTTGTCATCAGGGGATTGAGCCGACGAGACCGCTCGACTCTAAAATGATGAAAGAAATCCTTGAGAAGGGAGCCCAACTGGGCGACCCGAATGGTTGCGTTGTGTGCCACGGAGGTAATCCGATGGAAACCGTTGATAAGGACAAGGCCCATCGTGGAGTTCCTAAAGGAAGTAAATTGGCAGCCTTCACTCCTGTTCCTGGAGCTTTGCAAGTCAATGAGAATACCTGTGGTCTGTGTCACTCCGACCACACTTATAATGTGCACCGTTCGCTGATGAATACCGATGCCGGTAAGATGAAGGCCATCACATGGAGCTTCGGAATCGGTACGGAAAACAAGGACCATATTTATGCCGACCATGATACGGACGATCCTGATGGAAGCACTCCTCGCTTTGGTACTGAACGCTACAAAGCATACATGAAGGAAATGGCCGCTTCTTTCCCTGGACAATATCCTTCGTCACTGAAGCAGGTGCCGGAAGTTGCTCATGAAAAACTGGAAAATCTGCCGGCTCATGCCGCTTTCACTTACCTGAGAAATTGTAATGCCTGTCATTTGAGCGGAAAAGGTTATCAAGATCGAGGCCACTTCAGAGGAATGGGTTGTGCCGCTTGTCACAGTGTCTATTCAAATGAAGGTTTCTATGAGGGAGGTGACCCTTCTATCGACAAGACACATGCCGGACATCTTTTTGTACATGCCATGCAAGGAAGCCGCAAATCCAGCATCACTGTCAATGGAAAAACGATTTCAGGTGTACAGGTATCCACTTGTGCAGCTTGCCACGCAGCAGGACGCCGTATCGGCCATTCATACCAAGGACTGATGGCTCTAGGACACAGTGATAAACGAGGTCCTTTTGATGAAAATGCCATGCCTCAGCAAACGAATGCTGGTTACGTATTCAAGTATATCCACAATGACGCACACCACCGTATCTTAAAAGACGGAAAGATGGTTACAGGCTTGCTTTGTCAGGACTGCCATACAACGAATGCCATGCACGGAAACGGTAATATCGGTTCAACGACATTGGCTACCATCGAAATTGAATGTGCCGACTGCCATGGAACTGCCACCCATTATCCATGGGAACTGCCTTTAGGTTATGGCGATGAATTTGGCAAGAAATTGGACATGACATTGGCTCGTGGCGTTGCAGAAGAGCCACTGGAGGTCACTCAGAAGTTCGGTATTGTCTATCCGAAAGAAAATGGATACATCCTTTCTTCACGTGGAAATCCATTGGGTAATGTCATCCGTAGAGGCAATAAAGTTATCGTACATTCTGACGGCGGATACGATTTTGAAGTTCCGGTATTGAAGAATCTGAACGAAACTGACGAATGGAAGAATCCTGCTAAAGCAAAAACGGCAATGGTCAGTGTAGCGAAACACATGGAAAAACTGGAATGCTATGCTTGCCACTCTACTTGGACTCCTCAATACTATGGCTACAAATTCGTCATCGACTACAGTAAGAAATCAATCGACTGGTTGAATTCTGCTGAAGAATTCGGTAAAGACGGACGCACAGCAGACTATCACCACAAATACGTGATGCAACAAGGAGCTGCTACTTTAGGCGACTATAGTCATGTTCGTTGGGAGAATCCTCCATTAGGTATCAACGGAGAAGGTCGTGTATCTCCTGTTACCGGAGTTATACAGACCGTAAGTACCATCATCGATGAAAACGGAAAGGTCATCGACTGGAACCGAGTTGCCAAGACAAAGGATGGATACAATGCCATGGAATTGGCTCCAGTACAGCCGCATACAGTTTCTCTGGAATCACGCGACTGTGCCGACTGCCACGGAAACTCGGTAGCCATGGGATATGGTACAAACTTTGGAAAGTATGATTCCATCCCGTCAACTACCCGCTATGCCGACTTGGTAAGCACTGAAGGAGAAAACGTCAGCTCATTCACCAAAGCTCAGATTGCAGCCATTAAAGGATTGCACGGAGATTTCGTACAAATATTGAACAGCGAAGGGAAACAGGTACAAACGCTGGACTCTCACTGGCCTACTTCCATGCCGCTTACTCAGGAGCAGCGTGACGTACTGGCACGTGGAGGTACTTGTTTGGCTTGTCATAGAGACATACCTGACGGTGCTATTCCTATCCGTATGTTGGGTAAGATTGCAGAAGTGGCCAACCTCAGCTTCGCTTCTGAAGAGGCACACGGAAAACTACTTAGAGAAAACAACTTACTCACCTCTTGGGTGAAAGCCGGCGGTATCGTAGCTTTGTTGCTGATGATTCCAGTAGGTATTGTGGCTTTCATAAAGAGAAAAAAGATTTTTGAAATAATCAAACGTTTGAAAGCATGAAAGAAAAATTGATCGGTTTCTTATCGTCGTATCGTGCCACGATAATCTTACTGACCATCTATGCTGTACTTATGGCTATAGCTACCTTTGTAGAGAAGGAATATGATACACAGGTAGCTAAAGCCCTGATATATTATTCTCCCCTATTTATTCTTCTTCATCTCTTGATGGTACTCAACTGTATAGGCATTACCATCAAGAGGAAGTTGTTTGCCCTCGGCAAATGGGGATATGTACTGGTCCATCTTGCCTTTATCATTATCTTGGGAGGAGCTATGCTCACCCACCTGATCAGTGAAGAAGGTATGCTCCATTTAAGAGAAGGAGAAAAGAACAATATCTTGCTGGTGAAAGATGGAAATACGCATACAGAACGTCAACTGCCGTTTGAAGTGGAACTTCTGGATTTCAAGCTGACTCGTTACCCGGGATCTCAAAGCCCTTCAGCCTATGAGAGTCTACTGAGAATTCATGTAGACGGCCGCAGTTTTGAACATTTGGTCTACATGAACCATGTACTGGACTTGAAAGGATACCGCTTCTTCCAGGCTTCCTACGACCCAGATGAACTGGGAAGCATCCTGTCTGTAAGCTACGATGTAGCGGGTCGACGGGTTACGTATACAGGCTACGTTCTTTTGTTTATAGGATTGTTCGGCTGCATTTTGGGAAAAGGTTCCCATTTCCGCCGCCTCAGCAAACAATTGAAGAAGTTAAGCTATGTCTTACTGGCCGTATGTCTTTGGAGTGGTATGCCGACATCGGTACAGGCCATCAACATTCCGGAAGCTCATGCCGAAAAATTCGGCAACTTGCCGATGCAAGACCTACATGGACGTATTCTTCCTATCAACACATTTGCTTCTGAAATCGTTAGAAAGTTGCACTTGAAAGAAGTCATCAACGACCTGTCAGAAGACCAACTTTTGCTGAACTTGTTTGTGGAACCGTCCGTATGGGCAAATACCCCATTGATTCTTGTTGAAGAAGCTGACGTTCGTACACAGTATACTCAAGGAAAGGAAATCATCTCTTACCGTGATGCTTTCAATGAAAAAGGCAATTATCGTTATGGAGCTGAAGTAGAAAGTGCTTACCAAAAGAATCCAGCACTCCGGTCACGTTTAGATAAGGAACTACTGAAATTGGACGAGAAGGTGAATCTTCTTCACCAACTCTTCAACTTCCAGCTGATCCGTATCTTCCCGGTTCCTAATGATTCCATCAGCCATCATTGGCTGGCTGCCGGCGATGAGCATACCCAACTGACTCAAGCGGAATCGTTGGAAGTCTTGAAACTTTTCAACAACTACCGAAGTGAAGTACTCAACGCTGCCAATACAGGAGATTGGACTCTGGCTGACAAGGCATTAGAAGCTATTCAAGACTACCAGAACTCCCACCTCTCAAGGTTGGTTATCAACAAGAAAGTCTTGGAAGCAGAAGTCAGCTATAACCGTATGAACTTGCTTCCTACTTGTCGGAAAATCTACCTGATCTTAGGAGGTATCCTGCTTGTTCTTTCTTTCTTGAGTTGGTTCAAGACAGAGGTAAAGAAAGCGGAGAAGACAGTCAAACTGATTCTGACAGTAGGAGTTGCAGCCGGCTTTATCTGCCATACATATTGTATCGGTCTACGAGGCTACATCTCGGGACATGCTCCTTGGAGTAACTCGTATGAAACGATGGTATTCCTTTCATGGGCCAGTGTCCTGGGCGGATTCTGCTTTGCAAAAAGGAACTTCACGGCCTTTTCTCTATCGGTGCTATTTGGAGGGGTAGTTCTCTTTGTTTCTGGTCTTAACTGGATGGATCCGGAAATTACTCCGCTGGTTCCAGTCTTGAAATCACCTTGGCTCATGTTCCACGTAGCTACCTTAATGATGGCTTACGGTTTCTTGGGAATCGGCTGCATGATTTCAACAACCAACCTGATTGCTGCTGCTTTCATGACACCTTCTAACAAAGACCGTATTTCCAAACGCATTCTCGGACTCTCTATCGTCAGTGAGCTTTCTTTGATTATCGGATTGGCTCTGATGACCGTAGGTATTTTCTTAGGAGCCGTTTGGGCTAATGAATCTTGGGGGCGTTATTGGAGTTGGGACCCGAAAGAGACTTGGGCCTTGATCACGGCTGTGGTCTATGCCATTGTTCTTCATTTGCGTTGGTTTGAAAAGAAGCCCAACTTGCTACGTTTCAACCTGCTTACGCAATGGGCCTTCTTATCCGTTTTAATGACTTATTTCGGAGTGAACTATTTATTAAGCGGTATGCACTCCTATGGAAATACCAGTGGACTTGCAGGACTCCCTCTATGGGTGTATGGAGCTATCCTCGTTTTCTTCATCGCTCCAGGATGCATCGCTGCTATCCGACAAAAACAGATAATGAAATAAATCATCTTCTCTTTATTTATTAAGGTGTGGAACCAATGCAAATTGGTTCCACACCTTTTTTTATCTTCTTCATTCAAGCAAGCCGTATCGCTGTTGTTAGAAGGTTCTCCAGCAGGTATCAAAGAAGGGCGTTAAAGGGGGAGACAGCGACTTTATTGTCGCAATCGATATGACCTTCACTACCATAAAAAAACAAGCGACAAGGCCTTATAGGCATCAATAAGGAACATTCCCTAATACCAGCTCCCCACGTATCGCCAATCAGGTAAAAGCATAAAAAAAACGAGTAACAAGGAAGGTTGCCCTTTCGGGCTTACCTTTCCATGTTACTCGTTAATAAAGTTCTATTGTTTCGAAATAGAAAGCCGAGGCTTAATCTACTTCAGAATAGTCCAACACATTCTTACGATTTGCAGCCATACGTTCATATTCTTCTTTTGAACCAACTACAATCTTATCGAATTCACGAAGTCCTGTACCTGCAGGAATCAAATGACCGCAGATTACATTTTCCTTCATACCTTCCAAGCGGTCTACCTTACCGTTGATAGCAGCTTCGTTCAATACCTTAGTTGTTTCCTGGAAGGAAGCAGCTGACATAAAGCTTGAAGTCTGCAATGCAGCACGGGTAATACCCTGAAGGATCTGACTTGATGTAGCAGGAACTGCATCACGTACTTCAACCGGTCTCAAGTCACGGCGTTTCAACATACTGTTTTCATCACGCAACTTACGAGCTGTTACAATCTGACCTGGCTGCAAGTTCTGTGAATCACCGGCATCCACTACTACCTTCTTGCCCCAGATACGATCGTTCTCTTCGTTAAAGTCGAGACGGTCAACAATCTGCTGTTCCAAGAAGCGAGTATCACCAGCTTCGTTGATTTGTACCTTACGCATCATCTGACGAACGATAATTTCAAAGTGCTTATCGTTAATCTTCACACCCTGCAAACGGTAAACGTCCTGAATTTCGTTCACGATATATTCCTGAACGGCTGTAGGACCCTTAATAGCAAGGATGTCGGCCGGTGTAATGGCACCGTCAGACAACGGAGTACCAGCACGTACGTAGTCATTTTCCTGAACAAGGATCTGCTTAGACAACGCTACCAAATACTTGCGAACATCGCCAGTCTTAGAAGTAACGATGATTTCACGGTTACCACGCTTAATCTTACCCATTGAAACCTCACCGTCAATTTCAGAAACGACAGCAGGATTTGATGGATTACGAGCTTCAAACAACTCAGTTACACGTGGCAAACCACCGGTGATATCGCCCGCCTTACCTACGGCACGCGGAATCTTAACCAAAATATCACCAGACTTAACAGTCTGCTTGTCTTCTACAACAACGTGACCACCTACCGGCAAGTTGTATGTACGAATGATACCACCATTTTCATCCAAAATGTGCAATGATGGAATCTTGTTCTTATCCTTAGATTCGGTAATGATGATTTCACGCAAACCAGTAGCTTCATCCGATTCCACCTTATAAGTTACATTTTCAATAACTGATTCGAAATCAACCTTACCGGCAGCTTCTGTAACGATAACGGCGTTGAACGGGTCCCACTTAGCAATAAGCTTGCCTTTTTCAACTGTTTCACCGTCTGAAGCATATAATTTAGAACCGTAAGGAACGTTGTGGTTAGAAAGAACGATACCAGTGTTAGGATCGATAAAGCGCAATTCAGCCAAACGACCAACAACAATCTTAACAGGCTCGCCTGTTTCTTCTACAGCGTCTACAGTACGAAGTTCTTCAAATTCCAAACGAGCGTCATTCTTAGCAACGATGCTTGCATTAGCAGCCATGTTACCAGCGATACCACCGGCGTGGAATGTACGAAGTGTCAACTGAGTACCCGGTTCACCGATAGACTGAGCAGCGATAACACCGACAGCTTCACCCTTCTGAACCATACGGCTTGTAGCCAAGTTACGACCGTAACATTTAGCACAAACACCCTTCTTAGATTCACAAGTCAATACTGAACGAATTTCAACGCTTTCAATCGGAGAGTTTTCAATGGCTTCTGCAATAGGTTCTGTAATTTCTTCACCAGCAGCAACCAGCAATTCACCAGTTGTAGGATGGATTACATCATGTACAGAAACACGACCCAAGATACGTTCATATAATGTAGCGATAACTTCATCGTTGTTCTTCAATGCTGTACATACCAAACCACGCAATGTACCACAGTCTTCTTCGTTGATGATCACATCGTGAGAAACGTCAACCAAACGACGAGTCAAATATCCGGCATCGGCTGTCTTCAACGCGGTATCGGCAAGACCCTTACGAGCACCGTGGGTAGAGATAAAGTACTCCAACACCGACAAACCTTCCTTAAAGTTAGAAAGGATAGGGTTTTCAATAATCTGAGCACCTTCTGCACCGGCTTTCTGCGGTTTAGCCATCAAACC
>RCNI01000166.1_pt1 | contig 47572 bp, 80 predicted proteins | sample 2041151 | NCBI WGS metagenome assembly RCNI01 (sample SAMN09708214, study PRJNA481090) | feces metagenome | isolation source: feces | place: Antarctica: Albino Rookery
ATAGTAATTTTATTTTCTTTCTTTTGGTTCTTTTCTTTCTTTGCTGGGGTAAAAATCCCTAGAAAAAGTTTAAAGTCTGCTTGAAAAAAAGTTTAAATAATGTCTTGACATAACTGGGATTTTATGATATAATAGACACATGAGTTGAAAAGTGGAGGTTAAAATGCTTAGTGTTGAATATGGAAAAGGTAAGACTCTTTGTGGTTTAACACAAGAGCAACTAGATAAAGTCAAAAAGGATTTAACATTTGTAAATCCTGCATATGAACAAGTAAAAAGATTTAGTAAGTGGGATTCAACAAAAGTTCCACCTTATCTATATTTTTACAAAATAAATGGAACGAACATAACTGTTCCACAGGGATATACACTAAATGTTCCTTTTGAGGTAACTAAAGATGACAGAAACTCTTTCTGTGTAGAATATCCAAGATTAAAAATAACCTTAAGGGAAATTCAAGAAAAAGCTGTAAGCCATTTTCAAGATATAGGAACACTTGTGCTTCCGACAGGTACTGGCAAAGCTCAGACTCTAGATACTAAAATCTTAACTCCCAAAGGCTATAAGTTAATGGGGGATATAGAAATTGGGGATAAGGTTATAGGCGAAGATGGAAACTTTTATAGTGTAAGTGGTATTTATCCACAGGGAGTAAAAGATGTTTATGAGTTAACCTTTAAAGATGGAACAAAAACTAAGTGCTGTAAGGAACACTTATGGAAGTATGCAACTGCAAATATGCTTCACCATAAACGAGGAGTTTATAAGGTTGCTGAGTTGCAGGAAATTGTGAAAAACGGACTTAAAAGTCAAGGTAGTTATAAATTTAATATCCCTATAAATAAACCCATTAATTATAGTGATGTTGAAGTCTTAATACCCCCTTATGTATTAGGATTACTTTTAGGTGACGGATGTTTAAGTGTTATAAATGGTAGACAATGTAAGGTGTATTTCTCTAACACAGAGAAAGACCTTGTAACTAATTTAAATGACATGATGGGCGACTTAGGTGAGTTTGTATATAATAAAAGTACTCAATGCCAGTATCTTTTTAGAAACAGTTCCGAAGGGATTAAATATTCAAGGTTCGTTCAAGAGATAAAAAGATTAAATCTAAATGTTTTAGGTGAAGATAAATTTATTCCTAATGAATATAAGTTTAATTCTGTGGAAAAAAGACTAGAGTTATTAAAAGGGCTTTTTGATACTAATGGTAGTGTTGGACTAAATGGCTCGTATAGATTTAGTTCTTCAAGTAAATCTTTAATTAAAGATGTGGAGTTCTTATGCAGAAGTTTAGGGTACAGAACAACCTTAAAAATAATAAATCGTGTTGGAAGATTAACTAAAGTTAAGGGTAAACAGTATTTAACTAAAAACCCTGAATATACTTTAACCATTTTGACAGACGATATTATTTTTAAGTCTAAAAAACATTTAGAAAGAAAAGAAAAATCTGATAAGCTGGTAAGACCTGCCCAAAAACATAAATATGATGTATTGCCTGTAGTAGACATTCGGTATGTTGGCAAAGAAGAATGCCAGTGTATTATGGTCGACAGCAAGGAACATACTTACTTGTGTGATGATTTTATTGTAACTCATAATACAATCGTAGGAATTTATTTATCCTATAAATTAAAACAAAGAACACTTGTTGTAGTAAATAAAGATGACTTAGTAGATGGTTGGATGAATGACATTAAACTATGTTTTGGAGATGGAATTGATGTAGGCTTAGTAAAGGGAAAAGCCTTTAAAATTGGGAAGCATTTTACTGTTACTACAATTCAGACCTTATCCCGCTTAGGAGATAAAAAGTTAGAACAATTATTTAAAAATATTTCAATGCTGATTGTGGACGAATGTCATAGGGCAGGAGCAAAAAGCTACCAAGTCTTGAACAGTTTTCCAGTTAGATACAGACTTGGACTGACAGCTACCAAGATGAGAAATGACGGTCTTGTAGACGCTGTAGATTTGCTATGTGGGCATACTGTGTTTGACGGAAGCACTGAAAAGACAGATGCTATTATTCCTCCTGAAAACATACATGTTTTAAAGTTAAATAGCAACATTTATTGGAGTCCTCAAAGAAGATACTATAATACCTCTACTAAAATGGATATTCATAGCTTTAAGTTAGGAGGACAGGAATTTATCGAGGGTACTGAAAAGTGGAAAATGGCTATAAAAAGATTGGAAGCACTGGGAAAAGTAGCTGTTTACCCTTTAAGATTGCATAAAGCATACGACCTCATAGCAACAGATGTTGATTTTAATGCACAGGTTTTAAGGGATATTAAGAATGAGTACCTTAAAGGACATTCTTGTATCGTCTTTTGTAAGACTGTAGACCATTTAAATTTTCTGTACGATTACTTAAAGTGTGCCTGTCCTAAGATTCAGAAATTCTTTGGGGGTATGAAAGAAACAAAAGCTGAAATAAAGCAAAGAGCTGAAAGCAAAGAGGTTTTAGTTACCTTAGCTACTTTAGCCATTGCTACAGAGGGAACAAATGTTAAATCTTGGGAAGTTGCTTTTTTAGTAGGAGATATAGGAAATGAAAAAGATTTAATTCAAGCAATAGGTAGAATAAGAAGAACTAAAGAGGGTAAAAAGGAATGTTGGATTTACGATTACAGACACCCTAAAATGGTTTCTATCCGAAATCACGGTAAGCTAAGAGATGGAGCTTATTCTAAACTTGGAATAAAGTGTTGACAAAAGCAAAATTGTATGCTATAATACATACATAAGGAGGAAAGAGATGAAAGAAAAAACTTTTGTAGAGGTTGAGTCCTCTAACTTGTTAGATTTAGATTCTCTCTATGAGCAGTATGCTCTTTATACTAAAATGGAGAGTGATTTAAGAAAGAAAAAGAAAGAACTCAAGGTTCAGTTAGAACAATATTTTGAAACTGAAAGCACCGAAGATGAATTAGGTAATTTTTGGTTAAAAACTTCTCAAGGCAAATTCAAGCGAGAGGTTCGCAATAAGTTAGAGCTTGAACCTATGTATGCAGACCCAATATTGAAAAGATTAAATCTTTACGATAAAGTTGTTTCATACGAACCTGTTTATGATTTAGATATGATTAAGAATTATATTGCAGATGGGTCAATTTCTGACGAGGAAGTTAGCAAGATGTTTAAAAAGGAGGTGTCTTATGCCCTCAGAGTTGAACAAAAAAAAGAGGAAGAGACGGAGATATCCTAAAAGAGCTAATTCCGCTCAACATTTTAGAGATTGGGCAACAAAAGGTAGAGATATTACCGTTAATGGGAAAGATTTAAGGGTTTACACTAAAGGGAAACTGTTGGAAGCATTTTCTAATGCAGGTATTCCTCGGACAAGAGAGTGCCTTAAAATATGGGAACATGATGGTGTTCTTCCTAGAAGCCCCATTGTAATAGGGCGAAAACAGTACTATACACAAGGTATGATTGAAGCTGTTGTGCTTACTTGCATTGAATGTGGTGTTGGAAAGAAAATGTCTGTTTCAAAGAAGTTCTTAAGCGAGAGAATTTTTTATGAATTTAACAAGAGAGTAGAAAAGGAGTTGTTTTAATGGAAAAGGGAGAAATATTAATTAGAGTAACTAAGTCTTTTATGAAAAACTTGGGTAATTATGAAAGTGCTAGAATTGAATATGGTATGGAAAAAATTGTAGACTTAGAAGAAGAGGAAATTGCAACACAAGAGTTAAGTTGCAAAGTAGATGATTTTCTGAATAGCGAGCTAACAGAGCTTGCAAATTCCAACTAGGAGATTAACCAATGTACTACACAAAAGCAATGAGTACGGCTCTCTTTGGGAGAGCTACTACACCACCTACTACTAAAGGGATTGTAAAAGCTGAAACAGATTATTCTAATTATGACGCTTCGGATTTTATGAGATACTGGAAAGCCAAAGCAAGGGAAAAGGGAGTAACCTACATTGCGGTGAAGTACAAAGATAGAGCCATTCTTAAGCATTTGGTAGCTAACTTTAAAGGTGAAGATATTAAATTAATGATGGACTATCTATGGGATAGCGAAGAACCTATTAATTTAAAGGAGGGGCGATTACAATACCCCTCTTATGGGTTGTTCCTATTATCCAATGGTTGGCTTAACAGTATTTATAATAAGGCTGTTTGGTGGAAGTCTAAAACTCCTACTAATGCAAGAGGTTGGGAGAGTAAAACGGAGGAGGAAACAACCATTGACTTTTAGAGGAACTAGAAAGTTTGTAGCAAGAGAAGCACTGTCTTTAATGGGTATTCCTATTATGTACCAAGGGATTACTTGGGAAAATTATTCATTTCCTACTGTACAACTAAAAAAACTGCTTACAGGATATACTGGACACTGTGATGCTATGCTAGATGAAAATGTAAACTTATTATTATACGGGAGTAATGGTGTGGGGAAAACTTATATTTCCTCTATCATTCTTCAATATTGTTACTTGCATTATTACAGTTGTCAAATGGTAACTTTCAAGGATATGATTTCAAAAGTATTCCGAGGGGAATCTATGGAAGATTACTTAAATGCTGAGTTCCTTGTAATAGATGAACTTGGGGCAGAATTACAGTTAAAGTCTGATGCCGAAAAGTCAGTATTGGAAGATTTTTTAAAACAAAGATTCACTAAAGGGTATCCTACTATTATATGCTCAAATTTAGACCTTGACCAATTAAAAACTCGTTATGGGAATACTTTTTATTCTATGCTCTCAGAGTTTGTAAAAGTAAAAATTGTTGGTGCGGATGGTAGAAAAGAAGCCTTTAGAAAAAAGCGAGCATTAGATTTTTTAAAATAGGAGGATAAATGAATAGTAAAGGTGAACTTTCTCCCTTTCCAAATACTATTGTAGCTATTGATTTTGAGGCTGTTTTTGGAAAGAAGCCAAAGTTAATTGAGTACCTTACAAAAGATAAATTTGCAAGGACATTTAATAAAGAATACAGGGACTTGACTTACTTATTGTTTTGTAAGATGCAATATAATGTGTATATAGTTTCGGTAGGCGAAGATATTAAAAAATATGAAGATGAGTTGTGGGGTAAGTACATTTTTTTTAATCAGCTAAAAACTTATAAGGATTTCTCTTGCGTTTGATTGTAAAAACATTTATAAGTATTTTATTTGTGAGAAAGGTAGAGGTTACTTTTTTGATAATACTTACACCTTACAAGGATTTAAGGAGTTGTTGTAATGTCTATTGAAAATAAACTGTTAAGAAAAGTTTTAGAAACAAAAGATTGGGACACTATAATTGAGCGTGGCATTACATCTAAGTATTTCACTGGTAATAACAGCAGAGCTTTTAAATGGATTGCAGATTTCAAAATAGAGTATGGAAATTTGCCTGAACAAGAAACTTTTAAAAAGCATTTTCCTGAGGTGTCCTTAGAAGAAGATGCTAAAGAAAGCGTAAGCTATTACTGTGATGAAGTCCGTAAAAAAGTAAAACAGAATAAATTGGTAGCTGTGCTAGATAAAGCTACTGAACAAATTAATAATGGCAAAGTGGAGGAATGTTATACTGATATTGGCAAGTTACTATTAGAAGTAAATACAGATTTCACTTTTGCTGAAAAAGTAGATGTTGGTACTAATACTTTACAGCGTTTTCAAGACTACGAAACCAGTAAAATAACAGGTGGTATGACTGGCTACCCTTTAGGGATTAAGCCTATTGATAAACAAACTGGCGGTATGAAAGATATTGACTTGTTTACTTTTTTAGCTCCAAGCGGGAAGGGCAAAGCCCTCACTTTAGATACACCTGTTTTAACTACAGACGGCTGGAAAAATATGGGTGAGCTAACATATGGTGACCAAGTTTTTGGTAGAGATGGTAAACCTTGCAATATTATAGGGATTTATCCTCAAGGTAAAAAGCAAGTATACAGAGTGACTTTTGCGGACGATACTTATGTGGACTGCTGTAAAGACCACCTGTGGAATTACAGTACTATTCATAGGGCTAACAAGGGTTATAGTGATTACAAAGTAGCAACTACTGAGGAACTTTATAATAATAGTATTGCAAAACTTACTACTAAAGAGGGGTATAAAAACATTTTCATACCTGTTTGTAAGCCTATTGAGTTTTCTAAGAAACCTCTTCCTTTAGACCCTTATGTTTTAGGCACAGAATTAAAAACTAAGTTTATTCCTAAGGAATACTTGTATGCAGATATTAATTCCCGTAGAAAATTGTTAGCAGGGTTGATTGATACAGATGGCAATGTTAATCCTAAAGGAGCAACTACTTATAGTACCTCCTCTATGCAACTTGCTAAAGATGTGCAAGAGTTAGGAAGAGGCTTAGGGTATAGGGTATACATTCGGTCAAGGGAGAGAAATGATGCAACAGAGTATACAGTTTACTTTAGCACTAAAGATTACTTAGGAACTTCACAAAAGCATTTAGAAAAGTACCAAGCTACTAACTGTAAATCTAAGAAACATTTTGATAGGCTTTATATAAAATCTATTGAAAAACTTGATAAGTTTGAAGAAATGCAATGTATTGCTGTTGACAGTTCTGACCATACTTTTATTTGTAAGGACTATATAGTGACCCATAATACTTGGCTGTTGGGAATTATTGCGGCGAATTTAATAAGGGCAGGTTATAAGGTATTATTCTTGACAAAAGAAATGAGTCCTAACCAAATTCTAAAAAGAATGGATGCCATCTTAGCTCCTGTAAGTTACAATAGGTTAAAAAATGGTAAATTAGATAAAGTCGAAGAAGAAACCTATAAGCATTACCTAGAAACTATTGCCCCTAGATTTGAAAACAAGTTAAGTATTCAGTTAGTGCTTAATGGTGTAAACGAATGTATTGCAAAAGTAGATGCTTTCCAGCCTGATGTTCTTTTAGTGGATGGTGGCTATCTAATGTCTGAGGGAGCTGACCCCGAAGATTGGAAAGCAGTATTGAGTGTATGGAAGGCATTTAAAGTAATGGCACTTTCAAGGAAAGTTCCTGTTATAATTACAAGCCAATTAACAGATAAAGGCAGTATTGCATACGCAACTAGCCTTAAACAGTATTGTGATGGTATTTGGGTAATGAAGCAGGACGAGGTACAGAGAGCCTCCAAGGAAATCTCAATAGAAACTTTTAAAATTCGTGATGGTGAGCATATGCCCCCTTTCTGTATGTCTTGGGATTTTAATGAGGCTAATACTTTTGGGGAAGTTTTATATACTGCTTTTAACAGCGAAACCAAACAAGGATTTTTAGTTAACAATGAAGAAAATGCTCCTTTAAGTTTGAAAAAAATTGAATAAAAGACTTGACAAAATTGATTTAAACTGTTATAATATACTTACATTAAAAGATTGGAGATAAAAAATGCTTAAGATTATTAATGGTGATAGCTTAGAAGAATTGAAAAACTTAAAAGAAAGTAGTGTAGATGTTGTTCTTACTTCCCCTCCCTATAATTCTTCCCGTAGAGGAAATACTCCTAATAGTTTAAAAAACAACAGTTCTAGGTATGATTTAATAGTCGAAGAAAGAACTTCCGAAGAGTATGCTAATTGGGTTTTAGAGTATTTTAAACTTTTTAATAAAGTCTTAAAGCCAAATGGAGTTGTAATTTGGAACGCTTCTTATAGTAGTGCAAGTAGTGTTGCTGAATTTGAGTGTGTAAATTCTCTTTGGATTAGCCTAGCTAAAATTATTCAACAGTCCAACTTTATGATTGCAGATAAAATTATTTGGAAAAAATCTTCTGCATTGCCTAACAATGTATCTTCAAATAAGCTTACTAGAATTTGTGAGGATATTTTTGTCTTTTGTAGAAAAGATGAGTATAAAACTTTTACAGCTAATAAAGAAGTAAACTCCATTAGTAAAAAGGGGCAAAAGTATTACAAGAGTGTATTCAACTTTATTGAAGCTAAAAATAATGATGGTTCAAACCCTTTAAACAAAGCTACTTTTTCTACGGAGTTGGCTACAAAACTATTAAGTATGTATGCAAAACCTAACAGCGTAGTTTTAGACCCTTTTGTTGGTACAGGCACTACATTAAATGCTTGTAAAGACCTTGGTTTAAATGGGATTGGTATTGAGCTTTCAAAAGCTCAATGCGAGTATGCTAAAAACAGATTAAAAATTTAAAAATAATGCTTGACAAACACATTAAAATATGGTATAATATATACATAACCAAGGAGGGAAGTAAATGTTAGTAGAAGATATGGTAAGTCTTTGTAGAGAACTTGGGTTACAAAAAATTAAAGTTCGAGGTGACAATGTTACTTTTTGTTGTCCTTACCATAATGAAAACAATCCCTCCTGTGGTATTTCAGCTTCAAAGGAGGTAGGTGGTTGTTTTGCTTGTGGAGAACACTTTAATTTGACTCAACTGGTAGCACACCAGCTGAATATGAACACATCCTCTGCACTTGAATTTTTAACTGAAAAGTTCAACACTGATTTCCGTAGTGTGAAAAGTACTCATAAAATGAAGCTCTATGGGGAGAGTAATGATGAGTCTGTTAATTTACCTATGACAGCACTTGCACCTTACAATAGCGGTGAGATTGTTCATCCTTATTTATTAAGGAGAGGATTCAGTGAGGATGACTTTGTAAAGTTTAAACTAGGTTGGGATAGGGTTAAAAAAAGGATTACAATTCCCTTTTTTGACGAAAAAGGAAAACTGTTAGGCTTTAGCGGACGGGCGGTAAAAAACGAACTTGATGCTGATTACGGACTTGTTTATGGTTCAGAAGCTAAATACTTCATTTACAATCATTTTAATGCTAAAGATTATTTTTACCCGCTTAACCTTTTTAAACCTAATGACACTTTAATTCTTGTTGAGGGCTTGTTAGATGCCGTATGGATGTACAAGTTTGGGTATGAAAATACCCTATCTCTTGTAAGTGCTGAGGCAAGTAAGACACAGCTAAACAAGCTCAAACTTTTAGGTGTAAAACAGATTATTTTGTGTCTTGATAATGATTCCGCAGGGGAAAACGGATGTAAAAGACTTTATAATAAGTTAAAGAATTATTTTACTTTTAAGAGAGTATTATTTCCTGTTAATAAAAAAGATGTGCAAGAATGTACCAAAGAAGAATTAAAAAATATGTTAAGTAATGCGGAGAATTATCCGCAAAGAAATTTTAATAACTATGTTGATTAAAAGGAGAAATTGAATGTTTAATAAGAGTTTATTTAGTACTGGTTTTGAATCTTTAAAAGAAAGAGAAGTTGAGCAAAAACAAAAGGCAGGCCATTTTAACCAAGGTTTATTTAGTTTTTATGTTCCTGATGGTGGCGAAGCTTTAATGCGATTTTTAACTGAAAAGCCTGTTTCTTTTATGGCACATACTATTAAAGTAGGCAAAGCACCTCGTACTTTTGTATGTACTGAAAATGATGAATGTATGGGTTGCAAGCAAAGTGATAGCTACGACCCCTCCAAACCTAACAGAGCTTCCTTAAAAGTTGCTTTTCTTGTGTTGGACGGCAGAGAAGTTGAAGTTGATGAAAAAGTGGATGGAAAACCTACTGGTAAAAAGAAAGTAATTACTGACCAAATTAAAATTATGGTTAGAGGTGTCAATGATGCGGCAAATATTCAAAGAAGTGCTGTAAAATATGGCTTGACAAATGGTACTTACACTTGTTTCAAAAATGGTGCTAAGAACCCCTACAATTTTGAAAGAGAAGTTGGTTGTCCTCCTAGCAAAGATGCTAAGTTTTGGAGTCAAGAACCCCTTTCTCAAGAAGCGTTAAATGAGTTAATTGAAAAACTGCCTGAACGCTACCGAGAAATGGCTAAAGGTGAGGGTGGCTTGTACGAAGTACTTTGCAGTCAATTTTCTCCCTATGGTGAAACCGCTACTGTGGAAGAACCTGTAGGTTTAAAAAGACTTTAATAGTTTGGGCTTGTTGAAAAACAAGCCTTTTATTATCTAGGAGGAAAAATGAAAATAACAGCAGAAATATTAGCCTTTAAGATGGCTGAACGACATAATATTAGTAGACAAATGGCTAGAAAGATGTTATTCATGCTTTCAGACACAATTAAGAGCTTAATAGATGAGGGATGCACCTCCTTTAGATTTCCTAGCTTATTTACGCTTGAATTTAGTAAGCTTGAAGCCGTTACCCATTATGATATTAATAGTAAACGATTGGAAATGGGCAGACCTAGAATTAGAGCTAGAGTTATTTTTGGAAAGGCTTTAAGAGAAAGAATTAGAAAGGCTTTTGATATAAAAAATCCTATTATTTAAGGAGTGATTTAATTGTTCCACCAAAAATACTTTAAAATAAACATTGTACAAAATGATACTTTGGATTACTTCTTTAATTGTTTTAATAAGGCAAAGTTTGTCTTTATGGATACGGAAACCTCGGGCCTTAATGTAAGATGCACTGGGAAAGACTATGTAGTGGGTTATACCTTTTCCTTTGAGGACGAGGTAAGCAAAGAAGTTTTTTATGTTCCTGTTAGGCATATTTTTGAGGGTAAATATGAAGAGGGCGACAGATTTAAGTTTTTAACCTCTAAGTACTTAGCAAATTTTCCCGACTTTATGCCTGAGAAATTCAATGGGAACTTTTATAATGTAGATGCTTATAGCTTTGCTCAAAGGTTAAAACCTCTTTTAGAGAACGGGAACAGAACCTATATTGCTCATAATATTTCCTATGACTTGCACACTATTGCAAACGAAGGAATTGATATTGTAAGTTTTTTTGCCCACAATAAAATAGATGATACTCAAGTAATGGTACATACTTGTGATGAAACCGTTGAAAAAAACCTTGAAAGCGTTACTAAACAACTTTTTCATGTAGAAAAATCTCATTATAGTGAAGTCATTAAGACAGTAACTAAAGAGGAAAAACTTTCTCAAGGATTAAAAGCTAATGTAAATGCAGGTTTCCCTTTGGTACAAATTCCTGTGGGTGGACAATATTCCGCAGAAGATGTGTGGTTTATGAAACAAATGTACCCTATGTTAATTCAAGGGTTAAAAGATGATGAGCAGTTTGAAATCTATACTAATTATAGAATTCCGTTTTTAAAAGTCCTTTGGAAAATGGAAAGACGAGGAATTAAAGTCGATATAAAACAGCTTGATGAAATGCAAAAACTGGCCGAGGAAGAAGCAGATAATTTTAAATACAGAATGTTCCAACTAATTGGAGTACAGTTTAATCCTGACAGTTCACAACATTTGTATGAAATTCTTTTTGGGTATAGAAAAAAGTTACTTAGCTTAAATAGTCAAGCACAAGCACAATTTGAAAAAGAGTCTGAGGGCTTAACAGCTACCCAAAAAACTTCTTTAAAAAATCGTTTTCTTGGAAACTATAACTGTGTTTATTTCAAAGACTCCTCAAATACTGATTTAATATCCGTAAACCTTGGGTTTAAGCCTGTGGCTACTACTGATGGCGGTAAGTATGGGTATGAGGAATTAAAAGTTCCCAAGACAGGTTCAGAGGAGCTAAAGAAGTTATTAAGCCAAGAAAACACAGAGCAAGCACACCAATTCATTAAAGAACTTATGGGTTACAAAAAGATTTCAAAGCTGATAAGTGCCTTTATGGTTGGCTTGAGAGAAAACATTTACGAAGATGGTAAGGTTCATTGTAGCTTTAATATTTGCGGTTGCTTAGAGGGTAACACTCTAATTCCTACAAAAGAGGGCATTTTCCCTATAAAAGAGCTTGGTAAGGATTTAACCCACAATTTGCCAAAACCTTTTAAAACTCAAATTGTAAATAGAAATTTGGAGTGGGAGGACACTAAGTATGTTGTAAAATATGAAAATGTACCCACTGTAAAATTAACTACATACTTAGGCATGGAATTAGAAGGAAGTGAAATACACCCTATTATTTGTGTAGAAAACGCTGTTGAGGACTGGAAGAAGCTAAAAGATATAACAACTAATGATTGGGTAGTCATTCCTTATGGTTACAAAAAATTTGCACAAACTAAAGTGCCTTTAGTATATAATTCAGTTACTACTAAAGTGCTTCAAGGCACTTTACCTACTGTTTTAGATGAGGAGGTAGCCGAGTTTTTAGGAATTTATTATGCGGATGGTTGCTTAAAGGATAATAATGGTTCTTTTAGTATTATTATTACAAACGGCAATACAGATGTTATTAATAGGGTTAAGTACTTGTCTAAAAAGCTCTTTGGCCGTGAGGCTACTGTATATAAGCATACAAATTCAGCCTCTATGTATATAAGTGGCAAATTTTTAGCCCCCATTGAAAGTGCTTTGGAACTTAAAAGACATTGTCAAGATAAGTTAATTCCAAGCATTATTTTAAAATCTCCTATGGAAGTTGTTAAAGCCTTTATTAAAGGACTTACTTTAGACTCTTGTGTAGTAGATACTTTTGATAAAACTTATTTGAAGTTTACTCTAAGCAATAAGATTTCCGCTAAGTATTTACAAGAACTTTTATTAAATATTGGCATTGTTTCTACTGTTACTCAAGATACAAGTAAGACTCAGAATGTTTTTCATGTAAAAATTTATAATAAGTGGTATGAGAAATTCTGTCAAGAAATTGGATTTATTGAGCAAGAAAAATATAAGAAGGCTCATTATAAAGGTACAAGGTGCAATGGGTATAAAGTTTTAAGCGACAAGCTTTATGTTAAAGTTAAAAGTCTTAAATGGAGAACAAATGATGTATATGACTTTACAGTACCTAAAACGCATAGTTTCATTAGTATGCCTTGTATAAGCCACAATACCGATTCGTGGAGGCTAAGTTCTCAGATGCCTAGACATAGTTGGGCATTAAAAACCTTGTGAACGCAAGCAAAAGCGGTGTAGGAGTAGTCCTGCTAACGGGAGAAGTTAAATAAGCATAGACGAATACACTTCATAAGAGAGCCTAAGTGCTGAAATAAGCATAGCAGGTAATCCCGTGCCAAGCCTAATAATTTAGGAAGGTGTAACGACTATTGGTGATGAATGTAGCCAAGTAGGGTGGAGATTAGCACCGCCCCAAGTGCAAGGCAACTGCATAGTTGAAGATATAGTCTAAACAAGTATGAAAATACTTGAGTAATTGAACTTACAGCAACTTCCCCACCCATTAGAAGAACCTAAAGATGGGGAAGATGCAAGTTACTATGATTTTTGGGTAAGGTTTGAAATCCGAAAACTTTTTATAGCAGATGATGGATATGTATTTATTGCAAGTGACTATCACGCTTTGGAGAAGTTTCTAACTGCACATCTTTCCCAAGACCAACTTCTTTTAAAGATGCTGAGAGAGAACCTTGACCCTCATGGCACTGTAGCAACTCTTGTATTTCCTGAATTGGCAAATGTTAGTCCTAATGATGTTAAGAAAATTGCTCCTGATAAAAGACAGATTTCTAAAACAATAGGTTTTGCTCTTGACTATGGTGGGGGTGCAGGAACTATTGCTAGGAAACTTGAAATTAATCCTAAAGTTGCACAAGGGTATGTTGATAAGTATTTTGAGGGTTTTTATGGGTTGCATACTTATGATAAAGCAGTTGTAAAGTTTGCTAAAAGAAATGGGTATGTAAAAACCCTTGGTGGGCATAAAAGACATTTATGGGATATTAATAACGAGGATAGAAAAATAGCCTCCTACCTTGAAAGGGTGGCAGTAAATGTAATGTCACAGGGTAGATAGTACTGCCCTTATCCATTGAACCCTATTACTCAGGGGTGTCTTTTAAGGCTAACGGGCAACTAAACTGAAAGGTTAAGGTGGTAAGAGAGCCTAAGTCCATTTATTGGATATGGTAATCCCGTGCTAAGCAAGACAACACACTCATTAAAGGGGTGTGAGATATGATTGATATTTATTTAATTACTAATAAAGTAACTAATAAGAAGTATGTGGGGCAGACAAGGTCTGGTTATAAACGAAGATGGCAGAAACACTGCTGTAAGACACATCTAGTTTTGCATACTTTACTTAGCAAGGCTATAACAGAATACGGAAAAGGCAATTTTATAGTTTCCCTGCTAAAGCAAGTCCCCGATATAGAGGGAGATTTTTGGGAAGAGTATTATATAAAGCACCTCCATACACATTATTCTGAGGGCGGATATAATATGACCTTGGGAGGTAAACAAAATCCCATGAATGACTTTAAAGTTAAAGAAAAGCACTTGCGTGTGTGTAGGGGAGAGCAATTTAGAGAAAAGCAACGAAAAGCAAATAGTGAGTTGTTAGTTAGAAACTCTGAAAAGCAATCTATAAGAATAAGGGCTACATCCAAAGATGGTACAGAATTAAAGTTTAACAGCCTTAGGGAAGCTTGTAGGCTTCTAAGGCTGTCTAATAGAAAAGCTATTTCAAACTGTTGTAGAAAAAACTTAAATAATAAAGAAAATCCTCACTATTATAAAGACTTTAAATGGGAATTTATATAGTGTGTTGTCTTGAAAGTGTAACGACTATTCCCTTTGTAGGGAAGTACTCTTGAAGATGAGTTACAAGAGGAAGAGGTGGACATAGTTTTACTATGAAAATATAGTCTGCCTTTACAGAAATGTAAAGAATAAGCGAGTGGTGGTGATGTGGCTATGTTTGCTCAAATAGATGTAGACAATGACCCTGTGTTAAATTCCATAGGTGCATATATGGTCTTAAATGTACATGATGAAATCGGTATGATGTGTCCTAAAGAGTTTGAAGCTCTAGGTAAAGAGTTGTTAGTTTACCATATGGAACATTGTTTGGAAACAAGAGGTATTCATTTGACCATTCCTTTAGAAGCTGTTGCGGATTCAGGACATAGTTATTTTGATGCTAAATAGGAGAAAGATATGAACGAAATTGATTCACTTATAAAAGAAATAAATAAACAATTTGGGGCAAATGCAATTAGACGAGGTTCAGACATTAAAGAAGAAATGAATTTTAAAATTCCTATGGCAAGCGTAGGATTAACGGAAGCGTTAAATGGGGGGTTGCCTAGTGGTAGATATATTACTTTAGCAGGGCAGGAAAGCAGTGGTAAGTCTTTACTTGCTTATAAGGCTATTGCTACTGTACAAAGAATGCGTAAAAAAATTGTTAAAGATGGTAACAATGAATATGAGGTAGTTGCAGAGGATGGTACAACTCCTTTAAAGGTAGCTCTTATTCAAATGGAAAGTGGTAGCTATTCAAAAGAATGGGGAGCTGTGCATGGCATTGATAATGACAGTCTTATCTTTTGCCAACCTGAGGGAATGGAACAGGCTCTTGATATTGCTTACAAGCTACAACAGCAGGGTGTAGAATTTATTGTAATTGATAGTATTGCTTCTATGTTACCTACTAAGGAACTTGACACTGATTTAGTGGATTCAGTACAAATGGGGTTAAGAGCAAAAGCTTTAAATTCTTACCACGGAAAATTTCAAAGTGCAAATAATACTTTAGAACGAAATGGCAAACTTCCTACAACTGTTCTTGCTATAAATCAGATTAGACAAAGTATTGGTACATACGGAACTCCCGAAGTTTTGCCAGGGGGGAGCAGTCAAAAGTTTACCAACTCATTAGAAATTCGCACTAGAGGTGGGGATTTTATTAAAGAAAATGGTAGAGTGGTCGGAAGGATTATTAAGTGGAAACTTCAAAAAAACAAGTTAGGTACTGCATTTAAAGATGGAGAGTATGACCTTTATATTGATGACGGTTTACTTCCTAGGGGTTCTATTGATACTGCCAAGGAACTTGTAATTTTAGCTATGCAAAAAGGCATTATTGAACGCAGAGGTGCTTGGTTCTATTACAATGGTGAACAGCTCGCCCAAGGACAGGAAAAGACTATCGAAGCTATTCGTGGAAGTGAAGAATTGTTTGGGGAGATTGTAAGCAAATTATGATGATAGGCTATACTAAAAGTTTAGCTAAGTATATTAAAGAGAGGGGAAGATATTATTGCTCTTGTCAAGGTTGCAAATATTTTGACAAGAGTAACACTTGTATTAACCCTAATACTACTGGCTATGACATTATGCAGAAAGATGGTAGAACATTTTGTATTTTTTGGTGTCCCGAAGATGAGGAGGAATTAAATGAGATTAATGAAAACTCAAGTAACTCCTAAACAATTAAGCAATAAGCATGAAAAAGAAATTGCGGAAGCTTTAGATGGGCAAGTAAGAATAGCTTCAGGTGCTTTATGGACAATGAAAGGTGATGTAATCACTCCAAAATTTCTAGTGGAGTGTAAGGCTACCCAAAAAAAATACTATATATTAAAAAGAGTTATTTTAGAAAAGATTGAAAAGGAGGGGTTAAAAGGTGGCAGAATCCCTCTACTCGCTGTTAGGGTTGATAATACCGATTATATACTATTTAGGACTTTTGATTTCTTTGAATTTACTCACGGAGCACTTCAAGTCAAAGAAACATTCAAATTGGACGAAGAAAAATTAAAGTCATGCTTTAACGCTAGGTTAGAGCTTGATGTAGGCGGGACATATTGGTCACTTACTACTTTGGAAGATTTTTTAGAAAGATTTGCGGGGGTGGAGTTGTGAAAGTAAGAATAAAAGGAAATACAAAAGGAATTAATATAAAAGACAAAGGAAAACTTCTTATTCCCGCTATTGAGGAATTTCTAAGTACTAGAGTTACAGGTGCGAACAGAAAACATGGATGGAATAGTCCTAGCGGTGTAGGAGGTTGTCCTAGACACAACTATTTTTTACGCACAGGGGTAACTCCTGATTTCTTACAAAATGATGTAAGATTACAAAGAATTTTTGATAACGGAACTTGCGTTCATGTAAGATTGCAGGACTATATGAAAAATCAAGGAGTTCTCTTAGAAGATGAAGCACCTTTGTTTAATACAAAATATAAAATTATGGGGACTACTGACGGACTACTTTTAGACCACGGGAAACTTGCTGTATTAGAAATAAAGAGTATCCATTCTTTTGGGTTTTCTCATTTAAAAGATGCAAAGCCTGAGCATAAAATGCAAGCTAGTATCTACTTGTTCTGTTTAAACGAGTTAAGAAAAGAGCTTTTAAGAGGGAACAGAAAACTTTTAGAAAGTGCTTATTATGAAAAAATTAATAGCTTTCTTGTTAGTGGAAAACATAGAACAAAAGAAGAAAAGATAAAGTCCCAATATGAAGCCTTTAAGAGAACTTTAGATTGGCTTGAAAAATATCCTAAACCCTTAACGGATGTTTATTTTTTGTACGAGAATAAAGATACTCAAGAATTAAAGGAATTTAGGGTAACAGATGATGGAAGTGTTTCTAGTAAGGCATTAAAGACTTTTACTGATTTAAACTTAGCTATTGAAAAGCAAGAAATTCCTGAACCACATAAGACTTATATGTGTAACGGATGTAGATTCAGACTTAAATGTAAGGAAGTTTAAATGAAGCTTTTAGATGTTATTAAAAATATACTAATTTGGGGATTAATAATTTTTTCCCTTGGCTACATTACATACTTACACTACCACCCAATTACAGTAGAAAAGGTGGTAGAAAAGCCTACAGTTAAAGAAACCGTGGTAAAAGAAGTTGTTACAAAATTTGAAGTAAAAGAAAAAGAAACTCCACAAGATTCAGATGTAGTTATTAAATCTAAAAATGATTTAAAAGTTACTTTAAACGGTAAAGAAGTTACCTTAAAACCAAAGGATAATGAGGAGTTCAATTTTGACAAGAACTATTTAGAATTAAGACAAAATTCTACTACGAGTATTCACATTGATAACAATCCTTTAGAACCTACTTGGGGAATTGGGATAGGAATATCTAGTAATAAAAAAGTGGCAGGAATAGCTACAGTGAGAATTAAAGACTCTCCTTTCCATGTATGGGTAATGTCAGATGGTCACTCAAGTGCAGGAGGAGTAATGTTTAGCACTAATTATAAATAAACACTTTGGGAGGAAATAATGACAACTTTAGACCGTATTCAGACTTATTTAAAAAACGCTGAAATAGTAGATTTCAGTAATAGCAATGTAGATACTGATTATTTACATCTACCTAAAGACTTAACAATTTTGCCTACAAGTGAAATCGTTAAATATCTCAATGCTATTGTACAGCAAAAAATGTTTATTAGAACTCTTGTAAGTCAGTCAAGAGCTATTTATAGAGAATGTAAATCTATTTACGATAAAGAAAAATGTAGGGTATTTGCATCCGCTCCCCCTAGAATGAGCGTTACAGAAAAAGAACTTAGGGTATTCAATGATGACACAGCAGAAAACGCAAGGTTAAGAATGGAGTATGCTTTGGAAAAGTATGACTATCTAAAGGACATTTTGGAAAGTTATGAGGATGGTAAGTTTCTTATTAGTAGAGAACTTTCCCGTAGAATTTCAGATAAAGAAGATTCAAATAGGGTAGGTAAATTTAATGCGTAGAAGTGATTTATTAAAAGAACAATTATCTTTTTTAAAAGAACACTCTCCTAGTAGTCCTGAAATTGCGAAACTGGAAACAAAGTTAAAAAGAAGTAAGCAAGGTAGGAGCAGTAAGGTAAAAGGAGCTAATTACGAAAGAAATATAGTAAAACTCCTTGAACACTTATATCCTGACCTTAAATTTGGCAGAACTCCTGCAAGTGGTGGATATAAAAAAGAGCTTGACAGCAATCTCTTGAGAGGTGATGTAGTTTGTTTAAATGATGATATAGACTTTAAACTCCATTTAGAACTAAAAAATCATAAGGGATGGGAAACTGTTAAAAAGTGGTATAAGCAAGCTCAAGAAGATTGCTTACAAGGAAAGTTACCTTGTGTAATCTTACATCAACAAAGAGAAGCAGGAGTACCTGCTAAGGATTTTATTTTAATGGATTTAAAAGACTTCTTTAGCATAATAGATGATAATTCTATTATAAAACGATTATAAATCCTATTGACAATTACTATAAAATATGATATAATATACATATAATAGCTTATTAAAGCTAAAAAATGAAAGGAAGTTAAAATGAAAGAAGTAATTTTTAAAGTAAAAAGTACAAGTAATGTAAAAAAGCTTGCAGGAAGTATCGCTCACACTTTAAAGGGAGATGGCAATACACAAGCTAGTAATGTCATTCTACAGTGTTGTGGTGCAAGTGCTTTAAACCAAGCAGTTAAAGCTACTGCAATCGCCCGAGGATTTTTAGCTTTAAATGGCAGAGATGCTTCCATCAAAACAGGATTTGATACTACTTTTATTGATGGAGAAGAACGCACTATTATTAAACTGTTTATAAGCTTGGATTAATTTCATACCCCCTAATTTAAGGGGGTCTTTTTATATGGAGGTATTTTTATGAACCTTTTGATTAACGGCACTCTTGAGATAGCCCATCTACTTCCTAATTATAAGGGAGAGTGTGCAAATCTTCATGGGCATAGGTTAGAATACACTGTGACATTTACTGGGGAGAAACAGCAAAATGGCATGGTGGAAGATTTTAAATTCTTAAATGAAATAGTTAAAGAGGTAATTACTCCTTATGACCATACTTTTTTAAACAAGAGTTTTCCAAACCCTACTTTGGAAAACTTTTCAGAGCAAATCTTGGCTAAATTAAATACTACCTATTCTAGTTATAGAGCATTAAACCCTAAAGGTAAATTTTCCAAGTTAAGAGTTTGGGAAACTTCTAAGTATGGGGTAGAAGTTGAGTGCTAAATATAAATACTGCTATTGGAGGGTCAAGATTTGTAGTATTGATTGGAAATTTAGTAATAAAATTTCCTCGCCCAAACACATTTCAAAGAGGAAGGAAACAAAATACTCAAGAGTGGCAACATAGGAATAAAAGTTCCCACTTAGCAAAGCTGTATTTTTCATTTCCTTTTGGAATGTGTAACATAATGCAAAGAGCTATTTTATTTGATAGAGATGTTACCAAAGATGTGATAAGGGACTATTTTAAAAATAAAATAAGGTCAAAAGAGGAGCTTGAATTTATTCTTGAAGATAGTCGCACAGGCAACTTTGGAGTAGTTGCTCATAAAGTTGTTAAAATTGATTGGGGAGGAATTTAATAATGATTGTAAATGAAATCTTCTCCTCATTACAGGGAGAAGGTAGATATACTGGATATCCTACAACTTTTATAAGGTTGGCAGGTTGTAAATTTAATTGCAAGTATTGTGATACTCAGTATGCAAAAAGTGGGGGCAAAAAATATACTATAAATAGACTTATGAGTGATGTAAATAGACTACGCAACCAACACATATGTATTACAGGTGGAGAACCTTTATTACAAACCGAAACTCTTGCCTTAGTATATGAACTTCTTTCATTTTCTTATATAGTGTCTATAGAAACAAGTGGACTTGTAGATATTGAACCTTGTGGATATTCAAGAACCTATTCCTACTGCATGGATATAAAGTGTCCCTGTAGCGGGATGGAGAGCTTAAATAAATATAATAATCTTTCACTATTGAAAGACAATGATGAAGTTAAGTTTGTAGTAAAAGATATGGAGGATTTAACTTTTGCTAAGAATGTTCTTAAAAAATATCCAACAAAAGCATCTGTAATTTTTTCTCCTTTGGACAATAATTTAGAAATATGTATGCTCATAAAAAATTTTTTAGAAGCTACGAGAATAAAAGGTAGACTTGGAATACAGCTACATAAAATTTTAAAAATCTCTTGACAAATTGCTTTGTCTATGCTATAATACTTATATATTAAAAAAGGAGGTTAAAAATGAACATTTGGAAAGGTTTCGCACATCTTTTTGATTTAGAGTTGAATGAAGAGTTTAAACTTAAGGCTTATAATACTTTGTTTCGCTTTACTTTTGATGGACTGCAACAAAAAGGGGTAGGCAAAGAAGATTGGAAAATGGCTGAGAAGTCTACTGAGTGGGAACTGCTTCATGGTATAACTGAAATTAAAAAAATCCTTGGAAACCTACTGTGGGCAAACCTTATTTTAGAGTGACTTATTTAACTGAACCTAACCCATCAGTTATAGAATCTCATTGGTGGGGAACAGATAGTGATTTATATGCTTATGCAATGGGAAATTGTTTTCGGACATACATTGGTGCAGAAACCTACAGAGAAGAAATTATAAAGAAAATAAAAGGGGCATACACAAATGACTAAAGAAAGTTTGTGTGAAAATACAGCTCATTATTTTGAACTTAAGGAAGTTTTTAAAGTTGTAGGGTTTGGAGGAACTAAATGAAAAAATTAAAACAAAGTTATGAAATTAAATCTCGCATTGATGGAGAACAGATGCTTCGAGATATTGAGGAATTTGCAAAGGTTTGTTATAAATCTGAGCATAATATTAAAGAGGGTAGTGCTAGAGCCTTTGTTAAAAATTTAATTAAGTGGAAGCATGAAAGTCCTTTAGAACACTGTAGTATTACAGTAAAGTTTTACACAGATAGAGGTTGCTATGACGAGGAAACTATGGTTTTAACTAAAGGTGGTTGGAAATACTTTTCAGACTTAAAATTAACAGACCAAATTATTACTATAGATACTAATAACACCTTACTATATACTGAGCCTGTTAATATTGTTGCTTATCCTTACCAGGGTAAGATGTATGCTTTTAAGTCTAAGCAATTAGATTTATTAGTTACCCCTGACCATAGAATGTGGGTGTACGACTATAACAAAAGAAATCTTGATAGTAAAGTTTGGAAATTTATAGAGGCACAAGATTGTACAAATCAAAGATATAAGTTTAATAAGTCTAGCAAAGGTGTTAATAGAGAAGGGTTAAAAGAGTTGACTATTGAGGGTTATACTGTAAAGAAAGGTTTTTATACATTTACTTACCCAACGAAAAGTTATGACAGTAAGACCTTTTTAAAATTGTTAGGTTTATGGCTTACGGATGGGTACTGCTCTAACCGAAACGATTGTGGGAGTTTAGAAGGCGGTATTATTCAAATTAAACACAAACAAAGGGAAGTCATTAAAGACCTCTTACATACTTTAGATATTAATTACTCTGTAACTGACAAAGGGTTCTATTTTAACGACCAACCTCTTTTAAAATGGTTGAAAAATACATTTTTAAAAGAGGACGACAATAAAAAAACCTGCTATTTAAGATTGCCTCGCACATTTATAAACTCTTTGAATAAAGAAGAGTTACAGAGTTTGCTTGAAGGCATTATTTTAGGTGATGGTACAAAAATTACGAATTCCACTGGATACCAAGTATACACAGCGTCCTTTAGTTTTGCACAAGACTTAAGTGAAATTGCATTATTAGTTGGACTGAGTTCTAACATTAGAACTCAAAAAGCTAGAACAAGGACTTTTCCCAACGGCGTAACTTCTCAATGCCAAGAACAATATATAGTGTCCCTAATTGATAAATCCACACACTTATTTGATAAGAGGACTGCAACAGTTGAAACTGTGGATTATAGCGGCATGGTTTATTGCGTGGAATTGCCTAAACACCATAGATTATTTGTACAGAGAAATGGTAAATCCGTTTGGTGTGGTAACTGTTCTCACGAGATTGTTCGTCATAGAATTGCATCCTACACTCAAGAAAGTACGAGGTATTGTGTAGCAGGTAATACTAAAATTACTCTCAAGAATCCACACCAACAATACACTGTTAAGGAACTTTTTAATGAGGTAGCATATTCTAAGGACGATTCTTGGGAAGATTTGGCTATAATGCAGTGTAATGAAAGTACTGGTGAACTTCGTTACAGTAAATTTAAAAATGTGATGTATAACGGGGAAAAAGAATGTTATAAACTTACAACTAAGTTGGGTTATACTTTAGAGTGTACAGCAGACCATAAAGTTCTTACTCCAAGGGGCTATAAAGAACTTCAAGATTTAAAAATAGGGGAGGCTGTGTTGGTAAATGGTGTAGCCTACTATAAAGACCCTGATTGCTCTCAGACCAATTTAGTTGCTTATACTGACGAAATTATAAGCATTGAACCTATTGGGGTACAAGAAGTTTACGACATTGAGATGGACTCTGAATTTCACAACTTTGTGGCTAATGGAATCGTAGTACATAACTGTAACTACTCTTTAGGAAAGTTTGATAGTGAAATTTCTATAATGCTTTCTGATTCTATTGAGAAAACGGCCGAAGCAAAAGAGATTGCAGAAGTTTCTTTAAAAGTTGCTGAACAAGCTTATATGAAGTTATTAGAGTTAGGTATTCGTCCCGAAGATGCAAGAGATGTTTTACCCACTTGTTTAAAGACTGAAATTGTATGTACTTACAACTTAAGAGAATGGCGACATATTTTTAAACTTAGAACTAGTAAAGCGGCACACCCTAAAGTAAGAGCGTTGTTAACTCCATTGTTAAAAGAATTTAAAGAAAAAATTCCTGTAGTGTTTGATGATATTGAGGTAGAAGAAAACTAAGACAATGAATACATTATTAATAAGTGGTGGGTATGATAGTATAGTTTTAAAGGCTTTCCTTGAACATCAAGGAATACCTTTAAATTTAGAACACTTTTGTATTACTGTAAATGGCATTTCTAAAAAGGGAGAAAATAAGTTTTTTAAAGATGGAACACCATTGACACTTGCAGGGAGTGAAGATGATTATATTGCTTGCAGAAACTCCTTGCTGTTATTTCATACTTTAAATAAACTTTTAACTTTATACCCAAAAGAATCTCATACTATTTATTTTGGGTTTATTAAAAACTTTCCTTATTTTGCTGATGCTTCTCCCTCTTGGATAAATGAGGTAAACGAATTTCTTAAACAGGAGTTTTCAGGAAAAGTAAAAGTGGAAGCCCCTTTTATAGAAATGACAAAAGATGAAGTTTATAAATTAGGTTGTAGTTTAGGTGTTAAGCTTGATAACACCTTTTCCTGCAATTTTGAAGATAAAAAAGGAAATCCATGTGGCAAGTGTGATAATTGTCTTTGGAGGGCAAAACATACTTACCCTATTTATGAAAGGAGATAATTAAATGAGTAAAACAAATTCCAATAAAGGTGAATCTGTTCCACAGTTTAATCGTGCAAGAAGTATTAAAGAGGGTATGGGAGGTTTTAAGAATATTCGTGAGGGCAGAACTAGCGAAACTCAAAACCTGCAAACAAACCCTTTTTACAAAGACCTTTTTAAGCGTAGAGGTTATGGCGGTGGCTGGAAACGCAAAGAATCTAGTAGCTATGGGGTGAGCTTATAATGAAAGGTAATTTTACTTTATTTCTTTCAGGAGTAGAGCCTAGAGAAAACTTTGAAGTAGTAAGTGGGGTAACTCCCCACATATTACTTTCCTACTATTATATTCGTAGGAGAGGTATTGCAGAGATAAAAGAAAGACTCCAAAAGCATAATGGTATGAAAATACTTATTGATAGTGGAGCATTTACTTTTTTTAAAGACCCTCAATACACCAAAAAAACTATTGAGTGGTGGGAAAAGTATATTCAAAACTATGTTACTTTTGTTAGAACTTATAGGGAATATATATTTGCTTGTGTAGAATTGGATATAGATACTCTTGTAGGTGCAGAAAAAGTAAATGAGTGGAGGGAAAAATACTTTTACCCTTTAGAAGAAGAGGGTATAAATGTTATTTACCTTTATCACACCGATAAAGACTTAGACTTTTTTGATTTGCTATGTAAAAAACACCCATATGTAGGATTTTCTTATGTAGAACTTAAAAGAGAGTTAGAAGAACAGTCTGATGTAGATGCAATGGTTGCGAATCTTTTTAATATTGCTCAAAAGCATCACACAGCCATTCATGGATTTGCTATAACTGGGAATAGGATGTTACAAAATTATCCGTTCTTTTCCGCAGACTCTACAAGTTACTTAACAGGTTCTCAATTTGGTACTATTACTTATTTTGAGGAAGGAAAGTTAAAGCATCTTGATAAGGATACTTGGAAAACCCAATATATGGAAAAACTGAGAGCGTTAGGGTTAAGTAAAAAACTTCTTAACATAGAAAGCCCTTACGAATTAATCAAGGCAAATGCTATTGGGTATAGTAAGTTTGAAAAACATATTCAACAAATAATGTTGCCAAGGAAGTATTGGGAGGGCAGAATGAATACAGAATATAAACTTCCTCAAGATTCTTGGTTTGATACAGAGATGCTTGACTGGAAAGAAAAACTTCAAGAAGCAGGAATTGATGACAGGATTCCTGAAAATGTAGGCATAACCCTTTTAAGGGATATGTATGTAATTTTAAATAATACTAAAGAGGTTTCTTCTTATAATCTCGAAGATTTAGTAGAACTCTGTAGTATTTTTAATGCAACAGGGACTAATTATAATACCAAAGATAAGTGCCTTAAATTTCTCAAGGAAGCCTTTAAGGAACACTTAGAGGGAGCTAGAGATGACTTAAACGACCTTGATAGGTCTGACAGTCAAAACTTAAAAGACACCTTTATGGAAAGGGAAAACTACATTCAAGAACAAGAGTATGTTGATGTAGAACTTTCTAAAGAAGAATGTGGAAAACTTCTTCCCGCTTTACTGACCGCAGGTTATGATAAAGAGAGTGTTGAAAAAGAACTTATAGAACAAGGCATTACTCCTGTATATGACAAAAATGGGGATATTTTAAAAGGCATTAAATCATTAAGAAAGCAGAAGAAAATATCTACTAGAATGATGCCTAGGTGGTCCTGTGACAGATGTGTAATAGCAATGAACTGTCCTGAGTATGAAGCTGGGAAGATGTGTGCTTATGATAAACAGTTTAGAAAGTTTAATACACGAAATGTTGAAGATGTTATGGATGGAATGACTGCTATAGCAAATGTAGCTATTGAGAGAGCTATGAAAGCTTTTATGCAGGAAACAGCTATGGGAGGAACTCCTACTAAAACTACTTCAAATGCCTTAAAAGATGCTTGGGATTACCTTGAACGCTTAAGGGCTATTACAAACGAAGTCAATGGAAGTCCTTTAACAGTGTCTAAAACTAAAGTAGGTAACGGCATGGTAGAACATACAGTAGTAAGTGGTAGCAATCCCCAAGATGGAGGACTGCTTGCTAAGATTTTTTTAAGTGATGATAAAGACGAAATTGAAACTATAGATGCAGACATTGTAAAGGAGAAGTAAATGAGAAAATTAGCTAGTATTGCAAAAATTAACAAGCTTGAACCCATTCCAAATGCCGACCAAATTTTAAAGGCGACCATCAAAGGTTGGGAATGTGTAGTTTCTAAAAGTGAGGGTTTTCAAGAAGGGGATAAGGTAATTTTTATTGAGGTAGATAGTGTTCTACCTCCCCGTCCTGAATTTAGCTTTATGGCGAATAGAGATTATAGAGTAAAAATTATTAGATTGCGAAAGCAGATTTCTCAAGGCTTAGTACTACCCATGGACTATTTGAAAGAAGATTTTCCTGAGGGTACAGATGTGACACATCTGTTAGGCATTACTAAATTTGACCCTCAAGCAGATGAAGAAGCACTAATGTTTAAAAGTACCTTTGGCTATTCCTTTAGTAGATTTTTAAAGCCCTTACTTAGGTTTAAGTGGTTCCGAAAGTTATACTCCAAACTTTCTGTAAAAAACTGTAAAGTTCCTACAAATATTGTACCCAAAACCTCTGAAACTAAGATTCAAGACTTACCCAAAATTATAAATAATCTTCCTGCCTATACTTCATCTTTTTATGCTACCGAAAAACTTGATGGTAGCTCAGCTACTTATTTTATTTATAACAATCAGTTTGGGGTATGCAGTAGAAACTTGTGGTTAAAAAGAGAAGATAACTCTTATTATTGGGAAGTTGCTAGACGATTTCAGATTGAAGAAACTCTAAAAGATATAAAAAAACAATTTGAATCTCATAAAGTAGTGATTCAAGGTGAAATTATAGGGAATAATATTCAAGGGAACAAGTACAAGATTTCAGGATATGACTTTTATATTTTTAATGTCTTTATAGACAATATTCAACTGCCCCAAGATAGCCTCGAAACCCTTTGCAGAAATTATAACTTAAATACAGTTCCTGTAGTTTACGATACTGTAATTCTTCCAAATACAGTTAAAGAAATCGTAGAACTTTCAAAAGGCAAATCTAAATTGTTGGATTCTCAACAGAGGGAGGGCTTAATATTAAGAGATTACACTCATGGACTATCCTTTAAAGTACTTAACCCCGACTTTAGTTAAAGTTTGACTAAACTGCTTGACAACTCTTTAATAGTGTGGTATAATTGCTACAGTGTTAAAGAGTTATTTTTTTAGGAGGAACTTATGAAACTTATTTTAGCTTTTCTAGTTATTTCAGTAATTATTGCTTTGGGTCTAAGTAAATACTTTGTAGCCTTTTTTTTGACAGGCATTTTAATAACTCTCTTTGCATTTGGCATAGTTGTAGGGAACTTGGTTGAAGCTTTTATAAAAGAGGAAGATGAAAATGATTGAATTTCCTAAATATATAATTAATGAGCTTGGGGAAAAATTAGTTCCCAATACAGGAAATCTTTTGTTTTTGCAAAGCTGTATTTATACTTCTTGCAACTATCCTGTTAGACTTTTAATTGATGAGGGAGGAGAAAAAATAACCTGTACTTTTGTAGTTTACATTACAAGTAAAGATTTTATTTGTATTGACACCTCGTCTGTAGAAGATAACTTTCAAAGCGTTATTAAAATTCCTACTAGCACCTTTGAAGATAGTTTATATCAAGGGTGTAAATATGTGGTATATGTGAAAGAAAATCTTACAAAGTAGCTTGACAAAAGCTACTTTATATGTTATAATATACCTACAAAGTAAGAAAGGAAGTTTTAAAATGAAGCTAAAAAGATATCACAAAAAAGTTTTTTTACCCGAGTTAAATTATAAATGGTTTTTAAAAAGTTTACCTAAGCTATGGGTAACTCCTCATTGCCAACAAAGACTCTTAGAGAGGAGTTTGCGTATTCCTAGCTTGGATGAGCTTCAAAAGGGAGAGATATTTGAAGTTTACCTGAAACATGATAAAATAGAAAGACTTTGTATCAGACTTCACATTAAGTCACAGAACCTCTGTTATGTTATTGCTGAAAACGGAGCAATCATTACAACATGGGCTTGTAATGAAAATAATAAATATGATAGAATTGACTACTCTGTATACGAAAGGAGTTAAAGTAATGGTAACGAAAGAATTGATTAATGATGTGCCTATTGAAAAACAAAGGGACTTTTTTAAATGTATAAATAAAAATCTATCTCGTAAAACTAGAATGAAGCTTTATACTATGGTGTATGGCTGGCATTTTAATGAACATGTTGCTAAGATGGCGGTAGAAAACATGTTTTATTGCAATAGTGATGGAGAAAAAATTGGAGGGGAAAGTTATACTAAGAGCAACACAGATAGTATAGCCCGTAAAATGGGGCTAGAGTTTAACCATTTTAATGAGTGGGATTGGTATTATGTAATGAATATGGTAGCTAGTGATTATGCAGTAATGATTGATTCAAGTGCCTATCCTAAAATTGCTAGAGCATGGTTAGAAGATGCAGATGTACCCGAAGGGAAAGCCTTTAGATATTGGTGTAAGGTGGTGATGGCATAAAATGATTTATACTTATGAAGTGTATATTATGTATTTCAAAGAGGAAATGCTTAAGGAGTTTAAGTATACAGGGAATATTGTTAGCACTGAAAAACTACCTTTTACTAAAGTAAAAGAGATGGCTGAATACACAGCTTTAGGGCATTTCCTAGAAGAAAAAAACTCATATGAAAGTTTAAGATTTGTGCTGTTGAATGCACTTAAAATTAATGAAATTTTTGCTTGACAAATCTTTAATTTTATTTTATAATACATATATAATCAAAGTCCGAAAAGACTTATCAACAAAGGAGAATGTTCTATGTATAAATTAAGCGATTTCCCAAAAAATGTTGTTATTACTACTGCTAAAGACATTTATAGAGCCGAAGTAGTAGGTGAGTTTAAAGTTGGTATTATTCCTTACTTAGAACTTGATGTTAAAGGTTATGGGTATTTAGTTACAGACGGTGAGTGCATTGGGGCTTTAGATAATTTTGATACAGGAGAAGAATTAGAAGATATTATTGATGCTTCTTCTGAGGATGCTTATGATTCCTTTGTGGAATCCCAAATAGATTTAATCCGAGATTCAAAATTTTAAAGAAAGATTGTGACAAAATGAAATTTATAGAGTACGAGAAAATGAGTAAAAAAGAAAAGAAGATTGTAAATAACAAAAAAAGAAAACTTTGGGAAGTAAACCCTATTACCAAATTTGTAGAAAGCAAGAAAAAATATGATAGGAATGCTTTTAAAAGAGGTGTAATATGTTAAAACCTACTAAATGGCATCCCCAAGATGGGGAAGAATTTTGGTCAGCAAAGATTGAGGTTTCCTCAAGTGGTGTAACTTCTCAAGCCGTTAGGCATATCTTTAATAAAAATAACGGAGAAGTACTTACTTTGGTAGGATTTGATAACTGTTATAGGTCTAAAAAAGAAGCTTGTAGACAAGCCAATAGATTAGCTTGGAAATTACTTAAAAAAGATTTTATTTAAGTGTTGACAAGATAGGAAACTTATGGTATAATAAATACATAAGTTTTAATTAGGAGGTATTATGAAAATATCTTTAAAAGGGCATAACAAATCTTTACAGCCACCCTAGTAGGCAGCTAAATTTTGACTAAGAAAATTTAATTGTATAAAAGGAGAAGTGATTATATGTTAACAAGTGCAGATATTTTGAATGGTGTAATTAAAAAAACAATGGGACTTAAATCTTTTAAACTGGTAAAGGTTACTGAGAGCAAATTTAGTAAAGATTTCCTTAACTCTACTTTTACTTTTAAAGGCAATTCTTTGATTAAAACTTTTGATGCACACTCTGAAAAGTTGACTCCTGCTTTATTAGATAAACTTGTCAATGAGTTAATTGCAGTACAGGTTGATGTAGTTAAACTATAAAAGGTTAATTATCTAGGGAGGAAAAATGTCAATCTTTTTAATAACTTCATTGTTTAAATTGTACCTCATAGTACAATCCTACTTAGGAACTTTAAAGATTTTAGAATCTTTAAATGAGTATCCCGAACTTAACAAACAGTTTGGTTGGTTCTACGGGAAAGATTTCATAGCTTTAGGAGTCTCAACTGTAACTTGTGTTTTATTGCACATTATTTTATAACATTAAAAAGGAGCAAAAAAATGATTATTAAGACAAATCGTGGCAGAGAAGTTGAGTTTAAAATCTTTGTAGGTGAGGAAGATATTACTTCCTCTTTTGAAGAAGAAATCCTTGAGGATTGTGAAGAATCTCCAACAGGAGAACTGCTAATGTCTGAAAGAAGTTTAGAACAACTGATTGAATATTGGAAGGACGAAGTGAACTCCTTTAATTATGGCGACCCTGAATCTCTTGTAGATTACTTTGAGAATGACTTAGGAGAAGCCAAGTTGGTAGTGAATGGAGACGAATTTAAGTGCTACTAAAATATTATAAATTGATGTTATTTTAATTACTAAACGAATCGAGGTATATACTGATGGAAAATATTGATTTAGAAATGAATGAACAAAATCGCAGAACTTATTTGAAAAGAAACTTTTTAGACAAAAATGAGTATAAATTTAGTGACAATATATTAGGACTTCTTAGAGCACTTGATAACTTGCCTACCCCCACTCTTGAGGCTCTCAGCCATCACGAATTTAAAGACCCTAATTCTTTCCTGCTTTACAGTATTTTAGGTGGTTGGTTCGGCTTAGATAGATTTCTACAAGGTCAAGTTGGTTTAGGTATTCTTAAACTTATTACTTGTGGCGGTTTCTACATTTGGTGGTTAATCGATATGTGTACTATAAAGAGTAGAATTAAGAAACAAAACCTTGAAGAATTTTATAAATACTCTAGATTTTAATTAAGTAAAGATTTCTCCTTGACAATAATATTTTTTATGTTACAGTCAAGGAGGAATGTAAATAAAGGAAACTAATAAACATTGGGTATTTAAAATTGACACTTCGATATTGAAGAAGTGTTTTAAAAAGTTTATTTAGTAAGGAGCATTGAATGGCACACGAAGATTATATTAAAACCCTAAAAAGTATTCTAGCTAAAGATGGTTCTTACCAAGAGTGCATTGAAATAGCTATAAATGCTATTCATTTACAAAAACCTGCCAAAGTATTATTTTATAATGAAAAAGATGACTTAATATGTGGTGTATGTCCTAATTGTTACAGTGATGCTTACGGATTTCCTGTAAAATTTTGTACTGAGTGTGGGCAACGCTTAGATTGGGGAAAATTAAAATGGTTTCTACTAAGAGGTTAGATGAACTACTCAAAAAAGGAAACTTAAATGTTATACACCCCTATTCTTGGTGTCCAAACTGTAGTTGTTTACGCAAGGCCAACCAAGGACTTTGCCCCCATTGTCATAAAAAACTTACTGAAGCCGAAGAACGCATAATTGTAAAATATGCCAATGGTGACAGCTTTAGTGTTCCTATAAGCTGTTATATGTAAGAAGATTTGATAGACTATTAGTTGTGGGCATACTCTCCTTTTTAGCTGTTATTGCCCACTTCCAAGGTCTTTCTGATTTTGGAAATTAATTTTAAGAATTGTCTGAAATTAGGTTAGGTATTGACTTTTACTTGATTTTATGTTATAATTAATTATAATCAAAAATTAAAGGAAGTTGTTAGTATGTATTTTAAAATGTATCAACCTAATAAGAAAGATTTAAAGTGTAAAGTGGGTGACTGCACTGTAAGAGCCTTAACAGTTGTTACAGAAAAATCTTGGGTAGAAGTATTTGATATTTTATGTAAGTATGCAAGGGAATCTCAAACAATGCCTAATAGTCCCTCGAATATTCAAGCCTATTTTAAAGATAGAAATATTCCTTATGTAAAGTGTTACCGCCCTAAAGAGAGGGTTAAATTGACAGTAAAAGAGTTTACCAAATCTCATAGGCAAGGAACTTTTGTTATCTACTGCAAGGCGGGATTTGGCACACATTTAGTCGCAGTTAAAGAAGGGCAATATTGGGATTCTTGGGATAGCGGAAACCAAATTATTTATGGTTATTGGGAGGTGTAAAAGTTAAGATGGAATTAGAAAATGTAGAAATGCCTAAAGGCAAAACGGATAGGGAGTACTTAGAGTACTTAAAAGGTCTTGTGCAGGATATTCAGAATGCTGTAAAAGCAGATATGTCAGTAAAAAACTTACTGGGGGTTTCTCATAATAAAGACTATGATGAAGTATTAGAGCATTTGAATAAACTTTATTTAAAGGTGTTACAGAGAATGCAAGATGAGTTAGATACAGCTAGTGATATGACTACCCTTTATAACGAATGGGAGAATTATTTAAGCGACCTTGATAACAGAGGAGAGATTTCTCGCACAGTTTATTATGATTTGGTGGACGAAGGGTGGAACAAGATGGAAGAATCTTTTAAATTAGGTGCAGGTAAGGAGCTTTAAATGTTAAAGCAGACATAGTTATTTATAAAAGAAAATCTTTCAGTAGCACTTCCTTTGAAAAGGAACTTTATAAGACAATTAAATGTAGCTATGGAAAACTATAGAACTGTCTACACAGATTTCAAGGTTTAAATACTTAATAAAGTATTTAAATAAATACTTTATTACTTACTTTATTCAAAACTACTTGACTTTTTCCGAAAGTGTGTATAATAGTCCTATGGACTAAAGTTCCCCACAAGAAAAAGAAAGAACCAAAGAAAAAGAAGAAAACTCCTAACGGAGTTTTACATTATATTGTAATTTCCGATAGGAAATTCTTCTTTAGGGAAAATAGGGGTGGGGAAAAGAAATCCCTTTCTTGTAGACCCCAAACACCTTGGGAATTGGCTCAAATCTCGCTTGTGAATAGAGCAAAGTGGAAACACGATAGATTACACCTATTTCTATTTTGCTACGCTCAGAAACGAAATTTGGGCCTTTTTAGATGATATTACAAAGCAGGTAAATTTACCTGCTTTTTTATTTTAGGGGTTGACTTTTTAGGTAAAAGATGGTAGAATATAATCATAAAGAAAGTGAGGTAACAATTATGGAATTTAACAGAGAACTTATTAAAACTGATAGAAACGGAAGTAAACATTATATCGTAACCTGCTCTTGCCCCAAATGTGGTGGCACAGGAATTTTCCATTACACTTACTTCAATGCTCAAGGTGTGTGCTTTAAATGTGAGGGTACTGGCAAAGTTGCTGTTAAAGAGGTTATCAGAACTACTGAATATGAAGAAAAGCTGAACCAAAGAAGATTGGCCCGCCAAGCTAAAGAGCGGGAGAAGAAAGAGATTGACCGAGAGGAGTTAATCAATAAGGTATTCCCCGAAGGTAAGGTATATATTACTCTTGGCGAAACTTACAGCATTAAAGAAGATATTAAGGCTCACAATGGCAGATATGACAGCTTTAATGGTTGGTATTTTACTTGTGCTAAAGATGCACAAAACTTTAAGACATTTGCTGTTGATGTTAAAGTAGCTAGTCCTGACATTAAGGTTACTAAGAATGGCTACTGGATTACTATGGTAGCTGTAGAAAAGCCTAGGGAAGAGTCCAAGTCCCAATACATTGGCAATGTAGGTGACAAGGTAGAAATTGAAGCTACTTTTGTTAGAGCCTTTCCTATAATTCTCGTTTTGGTTCTGTTTTTGTAAACAAGTTCCAACAAGGCAACAACACCATTATTTGGAAATCCAATAAGGTGTTATATGTTCCAGATGAGGAAGATGGCAAGGAAATTAAGTGCTTAATTAAAGGCACTGTTAAAGAGCATAGTGAATACAAAGGAGAAAAGCAGACCATTCTTACCCGTTGCAAAGTAACTGCTATTGATAGCCAAGCTTATATATGGTAAGGCTTGACAAAAGCTATATTATTTAGTATAATACACTAAGGAGGAAACGAAGATGGAAGATACTGAAAAGGAAGAAGAAGTTTATGAGGACACCACTGATGACCTCTCTGAATGGGAGAATAGCGGTGCAGGGATTGATTACCATAGTAATATCCCTTTGGAACTGATAGGAGGTAAAAATAATGTTTAATTCATTTCGTGATTTTTATGAAGAGTGCTGTGCAAGGGAACGGATTAAGGGTTTAGAACAATACATATCCTGTTATAAGCATACCCTTAATACCGAGTCTTTGGATGAACATTATTACAAGACATTGAAGATTTTTATAAGGCACTTGAAAGCGGAGAAAGCGATTTGGAAGAAGTTAATTGCAAGTAAGGTACTAGACGGTAAGGCTTGTCCTAGGTGTAAACACCGCCTTAAAGAAGTTTCCCATTACTGTCCCAAATGCGGTCAGAAATTAAGATATGAAATTATGGATTAAAAAATTGGAAAAACGGCGGGAGGAAATTATGATAGAAGATATTAGTAAGGTTACAGGTATAAAGATAGAAGTATTAAATAGTATGACAGATTATACAGGAACTTAAATTTGTAGAGATGGAGTTATTAATGTTTGAGTTTCCTAATATTCTTTCCAAGCCTGAAGAGCGGAGGGAGGAAATTAAGGATACTATTATAAGACTACTAGAGAGGTATAGCAAAGGAGATATTTAGGCATTATTTCTTAATGTAATGATTATACTTAAGTTTTAATTAAATATTCATATTAAGTAGTATACACTATATATGCAAAATAAGTATATATAGTGTACATTTTTTGTGAAAACGGCGGGAGGAAAATTTTAGTAAATAAGTATATAGTTTTTGTGAAACGGCGGGGAGGGAATATAGAAAGAGTATAACTATAGAGAGTATACAAATAAGAGTATACTTTATATCAAGAGTAAAGTTTAAATCTGTAATTACTTTAGTAAATCTTAAACTGGCTATCAAGCAACTCCTTCTTTAAAGAGTATACAAAATTAATTTTTGAAAAATTTTTTGAAAGCAAAAAAGGCGTACACATTGCAAAGAAAAAAATTTTCCAAGTCAAAAGGGCGTACACATTTTGCATGGTAAACAACGAGTCTTTTGGGCGTACACATACGCATATCAAAATAATAACTATTCTTATATAGTCTATTACTATGAAAATAGTATATTCTTATTTCCACAATTTTCCCTCCGCCATTTCCACACTTTTTGTAAGTAGGAGGGTTATAGTAGTAGGTTTATAACAGTTTCTTATATAAGTTTATAACAGTTTCTTATAGATGGTTTATAGTAATCTCTTATAATAGTTTCTTATATAGGTTTCTTATAGAAGGGCTTATAGGGTTTCTTAGACTGAGTTTCCTTATTAGGTAATCCTTATAGCAATCCTTCTCCCGCCGTTTCCACACTTTTTTAGTCATACACTTAAATTTAGTAACACTTCCTATTTGGCTAAAATTTAATAGTTAGACAGTTTGTAATATTCAGAAAGTTTATTATTTTCAGACACTTATATAATATTCTGAAAACTTCTTCGTCTAACATGTTTATACAATTTTTTGGCATAAAAATACTAGTTTATGCTATATGTTAACAATTTAACCCGCATAGAGGATTGAAAAATCCATTTTAAGGCCTCTCAGAGCCTCTACAAGCGTTTTAACGCTTTATGTGATAGATTACCTTTAAAAACATTTTGCGAGGCTTGACGGTGTATGTCCTACAGTGGACACTGTTTTATAAACTGATATAAATAAAAGCTAGTTAACACTATAAAGTAGTATACATATACTTATAACTTTTTCCTTGTTGGTGTCCAAAAAATGCAAATGTATGACTATACACAAAAACATAGTGTTACATTCTGTATACTACAAGTGTAAAGTTATCAGAAAATTTAACCAATTTTTTATCAACTATAAGCAGATTTTTTTTCTTCATTATATATAATGGAAGGAAAATTTTTTTTTTACTTTTTTTCTAAAAAAGCTTGCATTATTTTTTAGAAGAGGGTATAATATAATCATAACGAATTAAGGAGGATTTTCCCAATAAAAAATTTAACCACTTACGCAAAAAACACTATGGCTACAGCTGAAGCTAGTTTTCCCTACTATACAGTGAGCTGTTAACCATAAACCCCGAAGGAATTAAATATTTAGTCCTTCCTCGAATAACCTATTTGAAGCAGTCTAAACGCATAGCTAGAGAGCTTTAGTTGTTTAAAGTGTGTCGAGATTTAAAGGAGATTTAATTTCCCCTCCAATTTCTCAAAAAAAAATGAAAAAAGTGGTTGACAAAAGCTTGAAAAAAAGCTATACTATATATAACGAAAGGAGATGAAGTTATGGAAGAACTTTTAGAAAGAGTATTAAGCTTTTTAGCTATACTCTTAATCGTACTATCATGTGCATGTTTTTTGAGCTTAACCGCTAGCCAACCACAAGGCTGGGTTAAAACAGCAAGTTTTGCGTCCTTTGTAGTCGTAGCCCATAGTTGCTTATTAGGTTTTTGCCTAACCATTATCAGAGATTAATTAAAGGAGATTTTAAAATGAAGTGTGAAAAGTGCAATGAAACTGTTGAAACCTTAAATGAAGTAGCTACCTCTAATGGTGTTGAGCTTTGGTGTGATGATTGCTCCTCTTGCAAAAAACCTAAATAATTTGTACGTGCAAAAAGCATTAGATCGCTTAACACAAGGTAGCCGTGTACTTATTCTGCAAGAGAAGGCTTCAACTATCTTATTGGGGGATTGGGTAACGATACCTGGATATAAAGGAGTGCTTTTTTCTAACCAAAACTTTATGTACCGCTATGACAGCTTCATTGATTATAACTATATACTTCTTGAGAGTAAAACCATGGTAAACAAGACTAAACTTCTTAAATGGTGTCGCCAACATTCTCTTGAACTAGGCAATGTGGAGCCTAATTTTAATCAAACGACCGGAATTGAAATTTGGGGCTATATCGACAGAAATATTGATACTATTTGCGGACACAGGGTATTAGATGTTTATTAAGCAAGCTTGCTTTCGCAATGACTATGCTGTTTTATATTATTGCGGGAGCACTGAACTACAAGGGAATATGTGGGAGGTTTTTTTAATAGCCTCTCCCGACAACATCATTTATGACATAGGAATATTTCCTAAAAAGGCAGTAAGGTTTTATAAGAAAAGGTTAGTTATCCAAGGCGAACAAAAAGAAGTCTTTTACAAGGTTTAAATTTAACAGGGACAACATTTGTCCCTGTTTTTCTCTATGTAGAGTTGTCAGAATATTCTAATAATCTTAATAGGAATTATTACTAATACACCCACCTTCAAAAATAGGAACAATTCCTGGTAGCGTTTATTGACTACATATTTTTTGAAAAATTTTTCTAACAAATTTTACAGTAAGACTTTTATATAATTATTTTTAACAAAGTTTACAGTAAGGTTTTTTCATAGTGCTTTCTAAGCTTAGCATATAGTTCTCTATAATTATCTAGTGCTTCTCCTACAGTTCTAAAGCAATTTCCTGCATAATAGTGGTAAAAGTTATTTATATTTCCCTCCCACTTCGCACTCTGCACAGCACCTAAATCAAAGAAGTAGTAAGTATCTCCTTGTTTTGGTATAAATACTACCTTAACCCCTCCCATAAGTAATGCACCTAAAGTAGCATTAATAGTAATTTCTTCTCCGCCACAAACACACTCCAAACCGCTTTCTGTAAAGCAATAAGTACCACTATTGGCTCTATCCAATTTAAATTTTTCTCCCAAAGTCAGTCCTAACATTTTTGCAACTTCTTTAAAGTTAACCATCTTAATCCTCCATTATTTTCTAAAGAGTATACTTAAATTCCTTTTTCTAACTGTCTATCCCAAATTATTTTAAAGGAATTGCTTTCAGCCTAATATAGTCATTCTACCTTTAGCTCCCTCTCTTTAAGTGCTTCTTCCAACTTTTTTTCAAATATTGGAATAAATTCTTCGGCTTCTTTATGTGTTTTAAAAATGTTGTCTAATAATAACTTATTAATATCTCCGAAAGCACCAGCCCAAACACGGCTATAAACATAAGTAGGTTCATTAATAGCATTACGGGCAACGCAGTAATAAATCTCCCCAGTTTTTGGACTCCAAGGCTTTTTCTTAATCTTACATTCGTCATGGAGAACACTATGTTCGTAAGTAGATTGTTCCCATCTTTCTTCTAGTACATTCCAAAATTCCAATCCTTTACCACTAAAACGATACTTTGAATTAAAAAGTTCCCCCTCAAATTCTAAACTAAATACTTCCTCTAACTCTACTCCAAAATTTTCTGCAATATCTTTCCACAATTCCTTGTTATCCATTTTTGCACCTCTTTTTAATATACGCTTCTTACTTTTTCAAAGGCTGTCGTCTAACATACTAATTTTAAGCTGTTCATTTCGGTAATCCCCTTTATAGTTAGATTATAACAGGTTTTAGCATACTTGTCAATAGTTTAATCAAAAATTCTTTTACATTTTATTTCACAAAATGTAGATTAAAGACAGCCTCCACAGCAACCATGTTCAACATGTTCATTGACTACTTTAGTAATATCTTCTTCATACTTTTGTAATTCGGCAGGTAATGCACTACCAATAACAGCCCAGCCACCTTGTTCTACATGAGCAGTTTTGTAATCATTGGTAAAGTATGCAGAACCTCCCGACAAAAGGATGTTTTCTAATTCATATATTTTTTCATCAACTTTTAAAACCAATTTACCTCTACATAAGTTTGGGTACTTGCCATCATAAGAAACAAATTTAACCCTTAATATCAACCTCCTACAATACAAAGATTTAGTTAGCTATAAAATAATGTTTCCTCAACCAATAAGCTTCCAAAGTTATCTTTTTTAGCCTTTATTCCCTACTGCAATTTACCTATTCCATATATTTTTCTTTTGCTTCTATTAACTTACGCTCAAAGTCAAAAATAGCTGATTGTGCCTCATCCTCAGTTTTGAAAATGCTACCTATAATCATGCGGTTATAATCAGCAGAACAATCATTCCATGTAACTTTAGTAACACAACTAGGCTTATTAAATGGTTTATAAAGAGTATAATATTTCTCTCCACGCTTAGGCTTCCATTTAAGTTTTATTACTTTTATTTTACCCTCAAGTAATCCTTCTTCGGTAGTGGAACAAGCTTCTTTCCATCTTTCCTCAAGCTCATCATAAACCTCTAACCCGTTTTGAGTAATCCGATACCTCAAAGAATGCTTCATACTATCAATTTTAAATGTTTCGTTTAAATGTAAATTAAAGTGTAGGCAAACAAATTGCCATATAATTTTAGAGTCTACCATAAGATTCCCTCCTACAGTTTACTCTCCGCCCTAGCTTCTTTTGTTTTTCGGGTTCTTCTATTCTTTGCGAACCAATTTTCTCAAAAACCCTTATAAAATCTTCTGCTCTAATCGTTTTAGAGCCTCTTCTTTAAACTTTTCCGTAAGCATTAAGACTCTCCTTTAGTTTTTCTTTAAACATGGGAATAGCCTTTTCCGCTTCCTCCGCAGTCTTGAATACATTATCTATCATTAGATGGTTATAATCAGTGTCATGCCCATACCATGCCCTTGCAGTAATATGACAAGGCTTATTTAAGGACTTAGAAACCATATAATACAACTCCCCTTTGGATGGGCTCCATTTGAGCTTCACTGCATCACCTAACTCACCTTGTAGAAACTTTGCGACAACACAAGATTTTACCCAGGTGTCCTCATCAATATCATCACTACAGCATTGAAGTCCTTCTTCAGTAATTCGGTACCTCATACCTTCCATGTCTTTGAGCCTAAAAACCTCATTCAGCTTCAATCCAAAATGGCAAGCAATACCTGCCCAAAGTGCTTTCTTATCTACCATATTCTTATACCTCCTTTACCATACCAAATCCATAGAATACAAAATTATCAAAACTTTCCGTAGTACACTGCCTTATGTACTGTCTTAAATATTTTTCCATTGTCAGAGCATATGTATTCCCTGTAGTGTCTTTAAGTATAGCAGTAATCTTTAGTGTAACTTATCTACTTCTTCAATTACCTTTTTAAGCTTTCTCCATAGGCATTCGCAATCTTCTTTTGTAAGTGTTTTTAATGCTTTTCTCTTTTAAGTTGTTTTATTTTTATAACTCTTGGAAGAGGGTGAGCCTTAAGTACATAAGTTTCTTCAAGTTCTTCCATTTTTTCAATCATGTCTTTTTTACATGCAAGGGCTTGCTCTTTTGTTTGAAAGTAATTCCCAATAACAAAGCGAAGTTGACAAACTTCGTTCCCAAGCCAAAGTTCTGACTTCACATACTCTTTGCGTTCTTCACTATCCCAAGTAACAAACCAGTAGTACTCTCCATACTCAGGCCTCCAAGGAAGTAGTACCATATCTCCTAGCCTATTTTCTAAGAAGTCCTCTACAAGAGGGGAGGGTTTCCACTTATCCTCACTTGTGTTATAAAACTCCAAGCCTTTAGTAGTAATACGGTAAGTTACTTCCAAGTTGTTCTCTAGTTTAAACTTAGTATTGAGTTCAACACCAAGCTGTTTACAAACATATTCCCACATATTTTTAGAATCCTTGTTCTCTTAAATCCAGTATCCTCTCAAGTATATTATCTTTAGCATCTTCCGCTTCTTCTTTAGTTTGAAAACAGTTTCCAATAGCAAGCCTAGTTTCGTCAATTTCAGACTTATTCCAAACTTTAGACTTCACTGTAGAGTCAGATGACTTGCTTTCCCATGTCACATAGTAGTATAATTTCCCAACTTTAGGCGACCAAAGAAGTTCAAACACTTTCCCCAGTTTACCCGCTAGGAACTTGCCTACAAGGTGAGATTCTTTCCATTCGCACACTTCTTCATCCCAGTATTCAAGTCCATTGCGAGAGATGCGGTGGACTAAATCTGAATTATATTCAAAAACAAACTCAGCCCCCATTTTAATTTCAAATTGTTTACATACATATTTCCATACAATTTCACTATTATCCATTTTACTCTCCTCTCGTTGTGAACCGACTTTCTCAATAAAAGTCTCCTCTTATAATTTTTAACTCTTAAAGTATGATTTTATAGAGTTCTCAGTAATATTCTCTGCTTCCTTGTAAGCGACTTTCCAAGGAAGTTGGGATTGTGTCAATTTAGTTAAATCCGTAGCAGAGAAATCCTTAAACACATCTACTACGGTTTGAATATCCTTAAATCCTTCAAGTAATCCAGTGTTCGTTGTTTTAATTAAAATATTATTTCCTCCAAAGTGTTTATATTGATTATAAACATTTGGTATGACAGGGCCAATGTCCCAAGCATCAATTTTATCTTTAAAGCAACACTTGTCATACTTTATTAAGAAGTATGCCTGTATAAAATATAAAATTTTTTGTAGTTTTAGGTTAGATATACCATAGCCTTTTTTATTACTGTAGTCTATTACATATCTCGCCACATTTATTGCACTGTTTAATCTAAACATATAAGTTCCCTTGTGAATTTTAATTTTTTAAATTGGGCAAGGGCCTCTTTCTTATTTCTATACTGTCCTAAAAATAACTTATGCTTTCCGTTATCCGCTTTTATAACATACTCTCCTAAAGTAGTAGCTTTTGTTATGCGAAGAGCATAGCAATTAGTGTCAATAATCACTTGCTTATCTTGAGATTCTATTAACATTAATGGTTTCCTTTCTTATACACTGAGTATTCTATTTTTTCAATTAAGTTATCAATATCTCCATCCGCCAATTCCAAATTCTGAGGAGTTACATAAGAAGATATTAACATTTTATACATAGTTTTTTCGCTAGGAAGAATAAAAACGACTGCACTTGTGATTGCAAATACGATTAATCCCCATTTAATTATCTTTTTAATGCCCTCAAGTTCAAAGTGGTTATAGTAACCTACCGCTATTGTAACAACAACAACTGTTATAAAAGGCAAGGTGAGTATATTGGAGTAAATCTCCAATAAATAAAAAAACCAAGGATTAATTATTGGATACAAAGATATTCCCTCATTTCATTTCTAAACTTAGGTAGGTTTCTTTCGGCTTCTTCCTCGCTCTTGAAACAATTTCCTGCCTTAAGGTTAGAATAATCTTCTGCTGAATCTGTCCAAGAGTTTTGAGCAACATATAAGTGTTGCATTTGTCCTGCAACTGTATAATAAGTCCCGTAAATATTTGGAATCCAAACCTTTATAAAACCATCTCCTTTTCTTATGACTATGTTAATAGTTTAACACAGAACTTACTATTTGTCAAGAACAATTTTAAAAATTTTTTAAAATAATCTAGCGATAATCCGTATTTAGCCATAAATAAACTTTGCAACTCTATCAGATTTCTAAAGCTTTCAGTGGTTTCTTTTTTCTCATTTTCCCATTGAACTATATATAAAATGTCTGTTTCGCCTTTATTGTTTAAAAAAGGTTCTCCCTCAGAAACAATATATCCTACCTTGGGTAAAGGTTCTTTGTAGTCAATTCTTTTTGCACTTCTTACCTTTGTCCCTAATTTTAATAACTCCATTTTATCTTCTCCCTTTCCAAATTTCATAAAAAACGGAAAGCAGGTAAAGGGAGGTTACTAAGCAAGTAATCTCTAGCATAAAATCACCTCATTATTTCATTAAAATATTTAAATTACTATTGCCTGTTTGGTACAGAGGAAGTTTTCCGTCCATTTCAAACTTACAACATCTTTGGATGCAGATTCCGTTACTTTTGGATGTAATAAGCAGTAGCATCTGCTTCAATTTTTAGCCTAGGCTTCATTTTCTACAAGCATTTTCTCTGCTTGTGCTAAATGTTTTCAATTAAAAGTTTTTTAATACTGTCTAAAAATTTAGGGATTTTGAAACAAGCCATTTGCAAAGATTAAATGTCTACCCATTCAAGAGTAGTAACTGGTTTTTGAATTACTTCATTAAAAGTAGCCACATCAAAATCAGATTCTTGTTCTTCTATAGCACCATTTTCCCAAACCAAAGCATAGTGTTTGCCAGTTTTAGGGTTTTCAAGAATGGTACGAAGAACAATAGTCCAATCAGTGTAATCAAGAGTTTCTTCATCCACTTGTTTTAAGTCTGATTTCCACAGCAGTGTTTTACAAGTTTCTTCATCAAGTGCCCCTGCTAAAGCTCTTTTAATTAGTTCTTCGGTATTATACAATTTAATCACCTTTCCTTTAATTCTTAATAAAATTATTTAACATTTTCCATTCTGCTTTTTGCAATCTCAAAGTAGTTTTCGTCAATTTCTACTCCAATAAAGTTTCTTTCTGTGTTTAAACAAGCCACTCCTGTACTTCCGCTTCCCATACAGTTGTCAAGAACTAAAGCACCTTTGTTAGTATAGGTCTTAATAAGGTATTCTAATAAAGCTACAGGTTTTTGAGTAGGATGCAATCTTTTCCCATCTTTAGCAAAGGATAAAACACTTAAAGGGTTTCTTTGCCCATCTATACTTTCTGAGTAAGCCTCCCCTCTAGTCCCATAATTTGTACTTAAACTTCCGTTTTTTGTTATCTTATAAGGTGCTGAGTATCAAAATTGTTTATTATAAGTAGGTTTTTTCTTGTAAAATACTGCAATATCCTCGTGACTTTTAAGAGGTTTTACATTTGCGTTTAAAAAGTCACTACCTCTTTGCTTAAACCATACTAAATTATACCTCCAGTATTTACTATTAGACATACATAATTTTGCTGTAAACATTCCATCCGCAAATAAAACAATAGCTCCGTTATCTTTAATTATTCTATTGTACTCTTTCCACAAAGGTTCAAAAGGAATTACTACATCCCACTTGTTTTTTGTGGCTCCGTAGGGCAAATCACATAGGATTAAATCAATGGATTTGTCTTTAAAATTTTTCATTACTTCTAAACAATCTCCGTTATATAATTTATACATTGAGTTCCTCCTTTTTGTGCATTAAAATTACCTTAAAATTTTTATAACCCGCTTTTCTTAAAGCATGTACTTATTATAGCATAGAATTAGTACAATGTCAAGTATTAAATTGGAAATTACTTTAAAATATTTAGTAACTTTACCATCTCTGAAATACTTTATATAGTTAGCTAAAAAAAAATAGGAATGCAAATACATTCCTATTAAGTTTTAAACAGTTGGATACCTAAGAGTTATTACTCAGTTTAGGTTTTAACAATTTTATAAACACCTTTCAATAATCCTTGGAGGATAGCTCCATCTGAAACTTCCCAAGGATGATTCTCAAAATATCTATATTCAACCCCTTTGTAGGTCAACTTATAAGTAAAGTCTTGTTCAAATTCTTCTATTTTAAAACTTCTCCAAGTTTTATGTCTAGCAGTTCTGCAACTGCACCCATTAGATTGTTTGAGGTCATAGTAATTCCTCCTAAAGCCATTAAATTATAACTAACTTTTATTACTTAATAAATCTTCCTTTTTAAATTTTTCCTCTAAATCTTGAACGGAATACCTAGATTTAAACTGGTTGTAAGATTTTTTATCCATCTCTTTTAATTCTTCCCAAAGAGCAGGGTATTTGTGGTATAAAATTCTTAATTCTTTGAGATTCTTTAAGGGGCAACACCAACAGCTTAAGCGGTCAAAATCCTCATAAAGTCCCTCCCAGTCAAAACCTAAAGAATAACAATACTCTAGTGCATCTTTTTCTGTAATTTTCCAATCAAACAAAGGATGAGCTACAAGGGGATTATTTAAAATTTTTTCGTGTCTTTTGGGTTCATCATAGGCTATTCCAATAAAACTTTTATAAGGACTTCCTTTTAGGGTTTCTTTTAAAAATTTATCGGTTACAGTGGTTTTAAAAGATGAAGTACACCACCTAATTCTATCATTTGCCCATCCATATCCTTTTTTACCTTTGTTCTTTCCCCTCGTTTTTACATGGTCAAACATCCAATAATCAAAGGTCTTATCAGCTTTAAGGGTTGTAATTTCTTTTCCATATTTTTTATTTATATAATCTTTTACTTTCTCAATATGTTTATACATTTGAGGAAATTCTTTTCCAGTATCACAAAAAATAATATAATCTACTTGAATATTTTTTTCCAGCATTTTTAACAACATACAGGTGCTATCTTTGCCACCTGAAAACTGCACTACATTTAACATCTAAACCCATCTTTTTACAATTTCTTGCAATAAGATGGGATATTAGCATAAACCTTCCCAAGCCAAACACTGATAAGGTGTTCAACGCTAATATTATGCCAATTTATGTGTGAATTTAACAGTCTTGCGGGGGCTTACGCTTTGCAGGTTATCAGCCTTGTTGTGCTTGCAAACACTCACCCCTCCACAACCCTTAAACAAGGGTTAGATAAAAATGTAGTGGTGTAAATTTAAAATTTTTCAACATACTACACCTCGTCTATTTCGCTACGGATGCAAAAACAAGGTGCTGTCCACAATTTGCACAGTAGTTGTTAGTAGGATTTACTTCTGTGCTACAATTAGGACACTTAAACTTATTTGAAGTCTTACCAGGAGAAGCTTTTACAGGGTAAGATTTTTGCATAGCTTCCCTAATATCTCTTGGAGGAATCCACGAAGTACCTGTAAAGATTTCGCAACAATTTGGGCAAACAATTACATCTTCTCCTCTAAGATGTGACCCACAGTTTGAACATACATAACTTACACTACTTACTAACTTTCTTGGGTCAAACCCGTGTTGTTCAATATATGCCATAAAAACCTCCTTACCAATATAAACAAATCATCCTAAAGGGATTTGTTTTAACTTAGAAAAAATCTGTGAATCCATTTTTATCACCTACAATAGTAAAAAAATTCCGTATGCAATTCCGCTCATTAAAGCCCAATGCCATCCATAATAAATAAGGAGTATGACACAACAAAGGGTTACTGTAACCATTTCTAAAAATTTCTTTATTAAAAAAACTATATACATTAAAAGAACACCAAATTGCATTATAAATGCTACAGTAATACTTTTTAAAATATGCTCTGAATCAATAGGCATTTTAAATCAATCCTTTAAAAAAAAAAATAAGTAGTTGAAAATTTATTATTTTATTTTTCAACTACTAAAGTATAACACAAATTAGGTTACTTGTCAACAGTTATTTTGCTTCGGCAGTAATCTATTTACTAATTTATTCTATAAGCTTTTAGCAAGCTACTGAATCGGTATAAGCCTCTTAGTTTAACTTTTCAATAGAGTCTTTTTTAATACCCTCTGAAAACCCTTCCTCTAAAATTTTCCGTAAATAGCTTAGAGTATTTTCAGAACAGTCAGACTCTTTATAATTAGTTCCCAGTTCTATTCCAAGGATTCTGAGAATATTGTAGTAATCGTTTAAGTCACAAGAGGAGTCTAAAAGATAGTCCCCCTTTTCTTGAGAAGATACTTTAAAAATTACATCAGAATCCTGTTCTCTAAATACCTGCAATTCTAACAACCATAATAACAACTGTTTCTTTTCTGAGGAAGCGTTTCCTTTGGCAACCTCATGTGTTAAGGTAGCTACTTTAGCATTTAATTTCATTTTCTTCTCCGTCTCCTTACAGTTTCTTTAGGGGTGGCAAAATATTCTACAAGAGGTGTCCCATTATATTTTTTAAGCCTTTCACTATCAATAAGTGAAACCAAGTCATAGTAGCTGTAGCTACTGTCTATCCAAGCTTGTCCTTTAAATCTTTCAATACTTCCATCTTTTTTTACTCGGTAAGGTGTGGATTCACCCTCTATGGTAAAAGGAGCTAAATAGGACAGCCCTACTTCATCTAAAATCACTTTTACTATTTTTGGCTTTAGCATTGCTTTACATCCCCTTTCAGAGCATATTGAAAGAAATCTCCTTTTCCAACAAGAAAAAGGTTAGATGAATACCACGGCTTTCTTACAAGCCTAACAACATCTCCCACATTAAAATCAACATATTTTGTATTTTCGTGGGTATCATTTACAATCAATAAAAACTCAACAGGAACTTGAATTTTGCGTTTCTTAACATTCCATTTATTTCTTCTTTTCATTTTTCCTCACATATCAGTATTCATCTGTCAATAGATTGAGATTAATTCAAAGGTCATTAATAAATTTCTACAAACCCTTACCCCAATTCCTTATTAAGCAAAAACTCTACCTTTCCTTTAGTGTATTCCAATTTGCTAAACCATTTATACTCTTTCCCATCAATACAAATTGTTGCTTCGTTTAACTCTGCTATTGCTTTTTTAAACTCCTTAAGGTTGTAAGCAGGAATATTTGCCAACTCTCTAATTTTAGCACTTCTCAAGGAAACTTCCTCAAAAGGTTTGTTTTTGCAATAGCTAGCTAACAAGATAGCTAATACTTTGTTGGTTACAAGACTGTGATTAAAAGAATTTGCTTGCCAAATTTTATTGGCTAATTTTAAATTTAGTTCCATTAATTTTTTCTCCTTTTTCAACCCCATGTGTCTATTATACCACATTTTTCTAACTTTGTCAATACTTTTTTCAAGAAATTTTAAACTTTTTCCTAGAAGATGTTTAAAGCCTTTTCAAGAAACCCCTAACTTTTTTCAAGCAGACTTTAAACTTTTTCTAGGGATTTTTACCCCAGCAAAGAAAGAAAAGAACCAAAAGAAAGAAAATAAAATTACTAT
>RCNI01000131.1_pt1 | contig 47557 bp, 34 predicted proteins | sample 2041151 | NCBI WGS metagenome assembly RCNI01 (sample SAMN09708214, study PRJNA481090) | feces metagenome | isolation source: feces | place: Antarctica: Albino Rookery
GCCACATTCCCTCCTTCCTGATCGCTGATTATGTAACCTTCAATGAAGACATTGTCATTGATAGTTGCCACTTCTCCGGCATTGACATAGGAGCGGACTTCATCAAAATCGGCACGGATGCCAAGTTTGTTGCTTGCAGTGGCCTGTGTGAGGAAAATCTGTTCTGTCTGCTTCTTCTCCCAACCGTCGGTAAATGAAATGCTGACAATGGCATTTCTCAGGTTCTCAATGGTGTTGTTCTCTGTTTCGATAAAGAAAAGACCATGGGCGTAGGAAGTGCTCTTGACCCATTCTACAGGAGTCTCGTCATCTTTCAGACCAGTGTACTTCACTGAAACGGTGCAGTCTTCCATGTCAATGTTGGTCTTCATGTTCACAGCCGTACGCTCAATGTTGCCATCCTTGCTGTTGTAGATGACCACATTGTTGTTCTTGAACTGGATGGTCGGGATGATTTCTCCTTCCTGCTTGATGCAGATGGTGTCTTTTCTAGAAAGGTCTTCGCTTGTGAAAGCAATTTTGGCCATTCTTGGAAAATGGCTGTTGTAGTCATATTCTACAAGAAGTTTTCCGTCTCCTTCGAAGACAGTTGAACTGAGTCTTGCCCATTCCACATCATCTGTGAAGTTGATGGTTCCTTTCAGATTGGAATAGTAGTCCATTTCCAGAACACCGTTCTTCACACCAAGGACATATTCGTCTTTTTTTGTACCCAGTTCTTCCAGTCCGACTTCCATGGCATCATCCCAGCATGATACGGAGATCATGCCGGTAAAGATGAAAGCCAAAACTGTTCTGAATGTATTTTTCATATTCATTTCCATAACAGAATTTCAATTAATTGTATTCAATTGCCATTTCTCCGAAACGGATGTTGTTGCCGCTCTTTGCGGTGATTGTGCCACTATCTGTTTCCGTTGAAGTTGCTGCTGCTTTGCTGGAAGCGGCAATCTTGATGATCACTTGTTCTTTTCCGAAAAGTGATGTCGGCAATGCAGTGGTGTACTCATGCAGACCTGGGATGGCACAAAGATTCAGATTGTTGTTCCACCAGACAAGAGGTCTGACAGCGTAGTCTTTCTCCAGTTTTGTGAAATGTTCACCATCTGTGGAGTATTCAATGTGCCAGTAAGCTGGTGCAGTGATTGCATTTCCGCCACCATTTCCCTGACCGACTGTCCAGTTGAATGTCAAATTGCTGCCGCTGATTTCTCTGGTGGAGAATTCAATCAGGAAGTAAGGAGCCATATTGTTCTTGTCATCCCACCAGTAGTCGGCACTGAATACACAGGCACCATTGGTGACATTTCCTTTTCCTCCATTGTTGTTGATCACGTTGTTGAAATCATTGTTATTCGTACCGACGGTAACGCCAGGCAAACTGCACGTGATGTTTCCTTCTCCTGTGGTCGCTTTGGTCAGGTCAGTCGTTTGTCCGCCCCAGTGCCATTCGGCCAGTGTCTTGCTGAAACGACTTCCTGCCGGAACAATGTCTTCCTCTTCAAGAACGCGGATGGAATAGTCGCCGAGGTCACCGTCTTTGGCGAATCTGAGCAGCTTGCAATTGACGATGATACCGGAGATGTTGGCTTTGCCCTGTGGTACGCCTTTTCCGGTTCTTCTCCAAGGAGTCTTTCCGTTGGTGACCATATACATGGAGTTTCCTTCAGCATCCCTCATGCTTGCAGGAACACAGTCATAGAATGGGCTGGTGGTGCCTTTGACGTTGGCCGGGTCGAGGTAGATCTGATAACCGTCGTGGCAGTTGGTATAAGAACCGTATTTGAAGGTCATTTCCATTTCTTTCAGTGTCGTGAAGGTATAGAGGTCGTCTTCTGTCAGCTGACCGATGGTTCTTTCCTTGTAAGGAACATTGCTGGAATAACCTTCCACATTGTTCAGGACATTCTTTTCAGAAACGTTCATCAGTGTGTATCTGGCAGGAGCTGCTTCTTTGACCAGTTTCATGCCTTCCAGGTTGAGGGTGATTTCAGAATATCTCTTGAAGACATTGTCGGCTTTGCTTGCACATTTGATTCTCAGACCGCTTGTCCCTTCTGCATTTTGGATATAGTTGGTGGTCGGATTTCCTTCCCAGTCAATCTTTCTTGGAGCGATGTTCGGGTTGAGGTCCATGTTTTCATTGTCCTTGTCACCGATGACGACAGCATTCAAGTTGCCATAGTTGCTCTCATCGAAGATGATTTCACCTTCCGTTCCAGGAATCAGGGCCTTCAACTCTTCAAATGTGTAGAGCTTGATGTATTCTGTCTGCATGACAGGCACTTCAAATCTGAGTTCGCCTCCTTGCACGTCTTTGTGGATCAGAACAATCTTTGCGATTCTTTCAGTCCTTTCCTTGTTGTCCGTGACATCGAAGGTGAAGGTCTTTTCTGTGATCTCAATGTCGCTGATCCAGTCTTTTTGTGTTCCCTCATATTCCACCTGTGTCTCAAGTACGTTCAAATAGGCTGACAGGTTGGTCTCGACCGGCAGTTCAATGTGCTGTGCGACACAATCAAGACCGTTGCTGATCGTTTGACGGTCGATGTCCAGGAAAGGCTCGGTCGTCACTTGTCTGATCTTCATGTAGGTCTGGATTTCTTTGTCCGCAGCATCTGTATGAGTCAGTTTCAAAGTCGCTGTCCTGTCCATTCCTGTGCTGTTCTCGGCAATGTCAAGAGTGACGTTTTCTGCCGTTATCTCCACGTTGGAGATCCAGTCCTTGGAATCTTCCTGATCGTATTCCACTTCAGACAAGATGTCTTCCATATCATAGATGAGGTCTGTCTTGAAGCCCAGGACAATCTTTCCCTGATTCTTCGGAGCAGTGACTTCTTCTTTTGTAAATTGGAAAATAGGTTTTTCATTGCCGGCAGCCTGAATCATCATGACGGTATCAGGAATCTCTTTGCTGGAATAGAAGATGATCCCCACTTTCCTGGCGGCACCGAAGTTCTGTGAGTAGGCGAATTTGATTTCGCTCAGACCATGTCCTTTCAATCTGTCTATACTTGCCCAATCCACATTTTCTGTAAGGTCTGCGGTCCAGTCACCGGCCGCATAGACAACCACAGGAGTCTCACCGGCACGAGCCTGGAGCTTGACTGTCTTTGTGGTTACGCCCAGCGGCTGCTCTATTTCGTATGGCATGTCGCAGCTGGCTGCAAATGGCAACATGAATAAGGCAGCTGCCATGGCGCTTGATATTTTTTTGATTGTATCTTGTAATTTCATTTTGATTTCCTTTTCAAGGTATTACATGTATTTGTCATATTCCTTGTTGTCAAGATTGTAGTCGGAGTAAACGACCTGTGTATCTGGAATAGGATAGAATCTGTGACATGGAAGGATATTGTCCTTCACGGTCTGGTAGTCGGTGTTGGTGAAAGTCTCCTCGTACCAGATACCCCATCTGACCAGGTCGTATTTCCTTTGGAACTCACCAAAGAGTTCTCTCGCACGTTCATTTCTAATCTCTTCTGTCAGACGTTCCTTGGTCTTGAATTCATACAATGAAATGCCGGCTCTCTGCTTGATCATGTTCAGATATTTGACGGAATTGTCAAAGTCGTCGAGCTCACAATAGCATTCTGCTTTCATCAGCAGCGCATCCGCATATCTGAAGACCTTGTAGTTGTTATGGTCCCAGGTGCCATCCATGTTCGGACACCAGAATTTAGGGCCTGTCCACGGAGTGGAAGCAGTGCTGTTAAATTTGTGTCCATTGTATTCCCATACAATCGTCATGTCTTTCCTGAGGTCTTTGGAGTCTTTTCTCATCAGACCATTGTAGAACATTCCGTTTGGCCTGAGAGGGGTCCATGTGGTGGCCTGATTGCCGAGCTCCGGTATATCGACACCGTCGTAGATGCTGGTCCCAGAAGCTCTTCCGTAAGGCGTGCAGATGGCGGCAAGATTGGAAGTGTAGGAGATACCGCCATTGACATAGGCATGCTGGATTTCAAAGATGGACTCAGGAGTGTTCTTGTTCCTGAAAGGAATGTCGCTCAGTGGATATTGTGAAAGGTCGCCATAGATTGCCTCCAGTTTGTTGATGGCAGAAATGGCTTCGTTCCAGTCCTTGTTCCACATGGCCATCTTGGCAATCAGCATCCAGCCCATAGCTGCACCGCTTCTGTTGTCCTTTACATCAGAAGTCCTGATCTGTTTGCAATAAGGAACGTATTCCTTCAATTCGTCAATCAGTTTCTTTCTGGTTTCGTCGGCATCCATCCGAGGAAGTCTGGAAACTTCTCCAAGTACCTTCTCGTCTTTGACATTCACGGTATAATAGGGAACATCTCCGAAGAAGCAGGTCAGGGTATAGTAGTAGAATGCCCTCATTATTTTTCCTTCAGCCAACAGGGGTGCCTTTTCATCTTCTGCAATGAGAGATTTCTCGATTCCTTCGATGGTCGCATTGCAGTTGCGTATTCCTTCATAGGCTTTTTTCCATACAGTCTCTCCGAAAAGCGGCTGGACCGGAGAAATGCTCAATTGGGCATCTTTTGTTCCTGATTTGATGTTCATGATATCAGTGACTCCTTCTGTCGCAATCATGTAGGTATAGCTGTAGATGGAATTCAAAGGAAGGTAACAGCTGTTCAAACCGGCATAGCATTGTTCTTTGGTCTTGAAGAAGTCATCTGTGCTGACGAAACCTTCCTTGGTTTCTTCAAGACTGCAGGAAACGCTCAGCGTGAAAGTGGTCGCAACGGCAATCGTCCTAATTATATTTTTAAAAATATTCTTCATAATTCTTGTAATCTTTTAGTATCTGACCTGAACACTGAAAATGATTGTTCTTGGTTTCGGATAGGCACCGAGGTCCATTCGTCTCAATGTAGAACCTGAACTGTTGGAGGAAACATCCGGGTCAAATCCGTTGTAGTTTTTCCAGAGGTAGATGTTGTCTCCAGAAGCTGAAAGTCTGAGATCTTTGATGAATTTGCTTTTGTTGAATCGGAAGGTGTACCCGATTGTGATGTTCTTGAGTCTGATGTAGGAGGCATCATGTACAAGGAAGTCACTTGGAACGTGGGTTGCAGAGTTGATGACACCTGGGATGTCAGAATATGGGTTTCTGGTAGGATGCCATGCGTCAAGCATATATCTGAATTGGTTGGTGAACTTGCTTCCTGCCATGTAGAATTCTGCATAGTTGTATAATTTGCCACCAAGGGAATAGGTGAAATATACACCTAGATTGAAGTTGCCGATTCTGAAGTTGTTCTGGATACCGCCATAAATGTACGGGTCTGCATTTCCCAGATAGCAGAGGTCATCCTGATTGAGGATACCGTCATGGTTAATGTCATAGTAACGGCATTCTCCGAGAGATTTGGTCTTGCCGGTTGATACATAGGCTTTGGTTGCCTTGTTTCTCTCGATTTCTTCCGCATTGTGCCATACTCCGCCATATTTGAAACCCCATACGGCATTCAGTGGATAGCCTTTCACATAACCATGCATCATGTAAGAGTTGTTGTTCGGCGCTTTGTAAGCGACCACGAAGTCTTCAGTCCCAATTTCATCCACTACCTGGTCATTGTGAGATATGGTGAAGTTGGTGCTCCATTCAAAGTTATTCTTGACGATATTTCGAGATTCGATAGATAATTCGAAACCTTTGTTGGTGGTGGCTCCAATGTTCGCGAATCTGGAATTGTAGCCGGTATGTGCAGCTGTTTGGATGGTTAAAAGCAAATCAGTTGTCTTTGAATAATAGGCTTCTGCAGTTATGCTCAGCCTGCTGTTGAAAAATGAGCCGACAAGGGCCAGGTTATACAAATCTGTCTTTTCCCAAGTGAGGTCCGGACTTGCCAGACGTGAAGGATAGTAGGCAACTGGCTGGGAACCGCCAAAGAGATAACCTCCAGTTGTAGTGCCCATGGCTGCCAATGATCTGTAGGAACCGATGGCATCATTGCCAGAGCGACCAGCACTGAGTCGTATGGAAAGGTCATCGACTTGAGTGGCGTTCTTCATGAACGGTTCGTTGGAGATGGTCCATTTCAAGGCCGCAGATGGAAATAGTCCCCATTTATTGTTCTTTGCAAAGTTGGACGCACCGTCATAACGGGCAGTCAATGTAAGATAATATCTTGATTTGTAGTTGTAGTTGACACGGCCCAGGAAAGACATCTTCTGTTTTCCGTTGTAGGAGCTCCTGGCAGAGTAGGTCTCTTTGTCCTTGACTGCATTCAGATTGTTCCATTTGTTCTCGTCAACCATGTAACCGGAACCCCAAAGGCTGAAATCTTCACCCTGATATTTGTAGGCTGTAAAACCGAAGAGGGCATCGAAATGATGTGTCTTGTTCCATGTCTTGTCAAAAGTCATTGTAGTTTCAGAAGAAAGAGAGTGCTCGTTCCAGTCACCTCTATAAGCATCTCCACCTTGTCCTTCCTTCTTTTTGGGCAAAGTTGAAGGCTGGTATCGGCAATGATGTCTTTCATAAAGGTAATAGGAGAATTGGCTTCGTAGTTTCAGACAATCGGCAAATTCTGCTTCTGCATAGACTGTCTGGTTCAGACTGTGTCTTTTGGTCATGTTGGTTTCCAGATCCAGGACGGCTCTCGGAGTATTGATCTTCTGACCGGAATAGAACAAAGGGTTGAATGTGTCGGTTGGCTTGATGAGTGGTGACAGATACTGGGCGGCACCCCACCATTGTGTTCCTCCGATGGAGGCCAGGTTGTTGTCGTTGTGTCTGTAGCTGTAGCTCATCTTGTAGCCGACTTTCAGCCATTTGAAGAGGTCATGATCAATGCTGATACGGTTGCCGAGTTTCCGCATACCGCTTTTGTCAATGATGCCTTGATTGTCATTATAATTGACAGAAAAGAAGTATTTGGTCTGTTTGGACCCACCGTTGATGGACAGATTGTAGTCTTGGTAGGGTGCAATTCTGCTGATTTCGTCAATCCAGTCTGTACCTTCTCCGTAAGAGAAGGGATCTCCATAGGAAGAGTCTTCTGTCGGAGTTTCTGGAGTGATGCTGTCGTATCCGTCAGAGTCAGTGAAACTGGCATATTCATTTCTGAAGAGAGCAAATTCGGTTGCGTTCATGATATCCAACTTCCTCGGAAGCTGTGAAAAACCGGCATCTGCCTTAAAAGTGATATTCGGTTTGCCATTGGTGGAACCTCCACCTTTCGTCGTAATCATAATAACACCGTTACTTCCTCTGGAACCGTAGATGGCTGTTGAAGATGCATCTTTCAATACGGAGATGGATTCGATATCGGCAGAGTTGATGTCATTGAGGTCATGAATGGCATCCATGACACCATCCACGACAATCAGAGGCTCATTTGAAGCGGAAATGGAACGGGTACCACGGATTCGGATACTGGTTGTCGCTCCAGGCTCACCGGTTGTGGACATGATATCGGCTCCGGCAATTCTTCCTTGCAACGCCTGGTCGACGGATGAAACAGGAAGAGACTTGATGTCGGACATTTTCACGTTCACTACGGAGCCTGTAAGGTCTTTTTTCTTGGCGGAACCGTAACCGATGACAACCACTTCATCCAGATTGGTACTTGAATCTGGTTCCAGCGCGACATTGATTTTGGTTCTTCCATTTACTTTTATCTTCTGGTTTGAACAGCCGAGATAGCTGAATTCCAGTTCATCATTGTCCAGACAGGTCAATGAGTAGTTTCCGTTAATATCTGTAATGGCGGTAGCCTTAGGTCCTTTTCCTTTTTCTCCTTGGACAATGACGGTGGCACCGATCAGAGTTTCTCCTTTGTCGTCAGAAACCGTTCCTGTGACGGTTATCTTTGACTGAGCTGACATGACCACAGTGGTCAGCATAAGCAATAGAGAGAGAACCAGTTGTATTATGTTTTTCTTCATTTTGATTGTAATTATGTGGTTTGATCACGTTTATGGTTTTGATAGATTCTCAGATCGAGCAGTATAGGATAATGGTCAGAATAATGATCAGTGAATTCATCATAGATGACATCGGTTCTGACAGTTTCCTGTACGATAGCTTGCGAGCCATATATATAGTCAAGTCGTTTTCCGTCCGTACGGTTCTCGTTCCAACCTCCTGAAAGGGTAGGGGTGGTCCTGTTGAACTCCCGATGCATTTCTTTCAGCAGGTCATAATACATTTCAAGAGCGACTTCATGTGTCCCATATGCTTGACTGGTGGTATAATGGTCGGCATCAAGAGGTGAGAAAGAGTTGAAGTCGCCCATCATCAGCCACATAGGTCTGGCCGGATACTTCACGATGGTCTCCTTCATGTACAGTTTCAGCTCATGTGTTCTGTAATCGTTTCCATCGATATCGTTGTCGTTGTCCATATCTTCAGGATTGTCCCATTCCGCATTTTCTTTGAGATCGCTGAATGGATAAAGATGAAGGACGACTATGTTGATGCCTTTTATCTTTGCGAAGATGGCACCATGCCATACATTGTCTACAATGTGCCGGACATCTTCTATTTCATATTTTGAGGTGATGGCAACAGGAAATGAAGAGGCTCCTGGGTAGTTGCAGTTGGTCTCGACATAATGGTGCCCCCATCTTTCAGCAAGCTTCGACAACATCTCCTTGTTGAGGCCATTCGCTTCTTCGAGTGCCAGAACATCTGGGTTGTACTGGTTGACCCATTCTACAAATTTGTTGTAATTGTTGTCAGCGTCCAGTTTCATGCCTTCGAGGATATTGTAGCTGATCACTCTCAAAGTGTCAGCTTTCAGATTGTCTTCATGTGAGACGGCAATGTCTGAAGTGACCTTTTCCTGGCAGGAAACTGACAGCATCAATGCCGACAGGATTGATATCAATGATTTTTTCATGTCTTTATTTATTGTAACGCACAGATACATAGGTAATTATATTTCTCTTTCCAGAGAGAATGCCGGATCCTGCATAAGAGTTGGCTGTGCCGGCTGTATTCTCTGTAGGAATCAGTCTGATTTGAACTTTCTCCTTTCCGCACAAATCCGCAGGCAGTTTGACATCAATTGATTTCGCTCCAGGCATCTGTGTCTGTAGAGTGTTGCTCCACTCTGCCAGGTCAGGACAACTGTAAGTAGTGATTCTTTTCCATGAATTTCCATTGTCAAGGGAATATTCAACAGCCCAGAATCTCGGAGATCCGACTCTTCCCAGGACGTCAAACTGCAATGACATTACTGAAGTGTTGATTTCTGCTGTGGAGAATTCTATCAGCCAATATGGAAATGCATTTCCGGACGGGCACCATGAAGCGCTTGCCCATGCAAAGTTGCGGCTGACACCTTTGTTCTCAGAGCCGTCGACGGGTCCTGGTTGTCTGTAGGCATGGTCTCCGCTCATCCAACTTCCGCTTGAATGCTTGAAGAGCCCTTTTCCGACAGTTGGCTGTTTGTTCCAATGACTGTCAATTTTGACATTGGCGCTCTTTTCGTCCCATAGGGCCAAAATGTTGGAGAATCCTTCTTCTTGCTTCTGGGCGAGTCTGATGTCTTCTTTGGAAAGATGTCTGATCTGATATCTTCCAATGTCCCCGTCTTCTTCATAACGGGTATACTGGTCATGGACAATCACGCCGGATATTTTTCCTGCTCCAAGTGGAAGGCCGGAACCATCCCTTCTGTAAGGACATTCGATATTGGTCATCATATACATTGAATTGCCCTCAATGTCTCTGACCAGAAGTGGACAGCAGTCCACCTTGAAAGAATTGTATTGCTTCGTATATCCCTCGTTCAAAGGAGTGTAGGAACATTCGTTGACAGGGAACTCGCAGTTTTTCAATGTGACATAGGTGAATACATCCTTGTCAGTCAGTTCGCCGATGGATTTCACTTTGATTGGAAGAGTCTCCATGGCGCAGGTGTCCAAATCGACAATATAAGTTGAAGCCACATCACGGATGATGTATCTCTCCGGATTCTTCATCTTCTCGAGTGTCGCGTCTTTCAGGGACAGCTCTATTTTGGTTCTTGAATTGCAGATGTTGTCCAGTTTCGTGTTGTAGAGAACTGCAATGCCTTCACTGCCGTCAGCCGTTTCAAGATAAGATGTCCTGTAGTTCACATCGTAATCGATGGAGGTGTCGCTCAGATTAGGATTCATGGCCGTGTTGGGATTGGAATGGTCATTGATGACAATTCCTTCAATGGTGATGTCATCTACAATCTTGATTTTTCCCTCCGGTGCAGAAATCTTGGCTTTGAGTTCGGCCATGGTCACTTTATCCGCATTTGCGGCACGGTTCCCGATCTGGGTGACAGGAAGTCTGATTTCATGTTTTCTTTCCCATCCGTCAAGGTAGGAGAGGACAATGTCCGCTTTTCTTTGACCGACTTGGTCATTGACTTTGCTCTTTACGATCAGGGCGGTATTTTCCAGATCCATTTCGGTTTCAATCCAATTGCCGTTCCCATCCTTGTAATCCACTTCCACCTTCGCTTCGGTAAGGAATGCATTGGTGAAATTGGTTTTCAAATTGACGGATTTCCTGTCTGCAACGACAGGAAACAATATGTTTTCGGCATCAAAGGCGATGTTCCGTGCTTTGCCATATTGTTTCACAAAAATGGTATCTGTCTTTGCAGAACTTTTCTGCTCGATGACCAGACGGCACATTCTGGCGAATCCTTTGTTGGTCTTGTAGCTCAGATTGAGGGTGGTGTTGCCGTTGCCTTCTTTCTGGTCAATCTTTGCCCAGCGCTGTGCGGCTCCCGTCACGAAAGCGGTCCAGTTGCCGGTCGCTTCAATATTGATTTGGGCTGACCCTGAATTGGAAGGTAAGGTCAGTTCACTTTGTGTTGTCTGGGCTTCCTTTATTTCTTCTTTTGTGCAGGACTGGATGGCAGCCAATGCGAGAAGGGCGGCCAATGCGGATAATATTCTTTTCATGGTCTTCATCTTTATTTCTCTCCTCCTGCAAGAACTTTGTTGTAGGATGTTCTCGGAAGAGAGAACACATTGATGTTGTCAATGAGGATACGGTTGTTTTTTTCCATTTTTTCCAGTTTTCCGGCAGTGATTTTGATTCGGGTGTCCGGAGTTATCGGATTGAGGTCCAGGCTGCTGATGACCCAAGATTTCAAGGAACCGTCCCAAATGGATTCGGATTCGTTGTTGAACTGGGAAGCTTTGAATGTGGTTTTGGTGTCTTCTGTACCGTCAAATACACCGCCGCCCAGAATTTCCAGGGTGACTTCGTCATTGTCTTCCGGCATGACAAGCGCATTGAATGAAACTACGATGGCGGAGTCTCTCCTGACGTCTTTTACATAAGGAATGGTCATGTCTGCACCGTATCCCTGGTCATTGCCCAATTGTACATATCCATTCCTTCCGTAGAAATGTGAGTGGGCTTGTCCTTCAATGACGGTCGTGCTGAATGGGTTTCCCTCTTTCTGGTCATCGTACCAGAATTCGAAAGCTCTTTCATTGCCAGGAACCAAAGGATCTTTGTTCCCGAATTTGAGAAAATTGAAATCGGTTCCGTATCTTGCGACATATCCTTGACGGACGACCAGAAATCTGCCGTAAGAAGTATTTGGGCAAGAAAGGTTGAGAACTCCAGACAGTCTCTTGAGAGAACCTGTCATGGGCTTCGCTTTGAAATCAATCACGTCACAGTCCTTGGCCGCATCGTGACGCTTTTCTCCGAATGTGACCCAGTCCTTGTCATGATTGTGCACATCTTGCTGAAAAGAGACAGTGTAGTCTACATTGGATTTGATGTAGATGCTGCCTTTTTCACCATTGTAATGGATGTCAAGCACTTCCATCTCATTTTGAGGGTCCTCCTGTGAGATGATGAAAATGTTTTCTGATCTCAATGAACTTTCTTTGCCGCATCCGATACACATGGTCAATCCTGCCGCACAGAGTAACAGGTGTAGTCGATTTAGTGTCATCATGTTTAAAAAAGTAATTATAGTTTGATTAATTTGATTTGAGTTCAATTGTATATAAAGCGTTGGATTTTAGTTTACCTGTTATCTTATTTCTTATTTTTATACTTGAAATGACAATCACATCTCAGTATTATTTAAGATTCTGCTACAAATATATGTAAATTAATTTCTATTTGTTTTATTTTATTTCATTTTCTTTTTATGTATTCATGTTTTTGTCGGAAATATGCTATATTTGCATTGAGAATGAGAAGTTATTGATAAGTTGATGTGGTTTTTTGGAAATTGTATTTTCTTTTTGTTTTTATTGAAATTTCTTTTCTTCAATTATACACTTGTCGTCTATAATTTGAGGTTATGGATATGAAAATGAAAATAAGTGAATGTAAACGTTGTTTCTTGTCTTTTGAAAAAGGAAATGTTTCAAGACAAGACAGGTCTTGGCGAATCATGTAATTAAGTGAAACTGAAATGAAAAAAATTCTGATGATGTTTTTGCCGTTTCTTGCGGTATTACAGGTAATGGCCGGCAATGTCAGGCCGGGAAATTCCATCAAGTTCATTGATTACAATATTATGAACGGTATGTGGTGGGACCAGTATAACAATTATGACCGTTTTGTCACCTGGATGAATGGACAGGCGCCTGATGTCTTTGCAATCTGTGAAGGAGCGATGCACAAGGATAGGGAACTGCATAGGATACATGATGATTCTACATCAAGGTATCTGCCGTATCACCTCAAAGAGTTGGCACAAAGGTGGGGACATTCGTATGTTGCGGTAGGGCCTTGTCAGGACAATTATCCTGTTGCAATTACCTCCCGATATCCAATTGAGGTGGTCCAGAAAATCGGTGGAGGTTTGTCTCATGGCGCATTGCATGTCAAGATTCGTGGGGTGAACTATATTGTCATCCATACTTGGCCTCTTGGGCGTTATCAGGAAGTCAATGTGAAAGGTGTTCCTGAAAATGTGAAGAAGCTTCCTGAGAGAGTTCTTACCTGTAAGGGAGGGGACAAGTCCAGATACGAGGAGTTGAAGGCGGTCATCAATCTGACCATCAACAACCCCAAATTCAAGGATGAGAAATATTGGATCATGACTGGAGACATGAATTCACGCTCTGCTGTGGACGATGCCTATTACAAGTCCCGGAATCTGACCTGCAATTACGATGCGATGAACTTGATGCTGGATGCCTTCGGAAATGATGTGATGAACCGATTTCATGAAGGGAAGTACATGACTTCGCTGCCATCTGGCTTTGCCCGGCTGGATTATTTCTATGCCAATGATGCCCTTTTCAATCGTACATTCTCTGCGGAAACTATATACGATGACTTTACCAGAGTCGCTTCCGATCATTTTCCTATCTGCATGGAGTTTGAGGATGTGTTGGAGGAAGAAAATGATATTCTCAAAAAGGAAATCTGCATTATTCCGAAACCGGTATCGGTTGAACGCAAATCTGGATTTTTCAAGATTTCAGAGCAGACTCGGTTGTTTTCTGCAGATTCCCGACTGCGGAAACCTGCCTCTATTTTTGCCTCCTATATGGAGCCGGTGCTCGGATTTGAACTTTCCTTTTCGGAAATTCCGGCAGCCGGATCCATTGAACTGACTCTGGACGGCAGTTTGGAAAAGGAGGAATATATTCTGGAAGTCCGTCGCTCAGGTATCGTATTGAGAGGTGGTTCTCCTCATGGAGTCTCCCATGGCCTTCAGACCTTGCGTCAGGTTATATTGGAGGGTCGTGTGCATTGCATGACGGTGAAGGATAAGCCTTGCTTTGCATACAGGGGGACCATGCTGGATGTGGCGAGACATTTTTTTACAGTGGAAGAGGTAAAGTCTTTCATTGACATGATTGCCATGCACAAGATGAATGTTTTTCATTGGCATCTTACAGAAGACCAGGGTTGGAGAATTGAAATAAAGAAATATCCGGAACTGACCAAGGTAGGATCCGTAAGACGTGAAACGATAATAGGCCAGAACCGCCTGGAAGGTGCTGTCTTCGACGGAACCGGATACGGAGGCTATTATTCTCAGGAAGAAGTGAAGGAGATTGTCAAATATGCGGAAGACCGCTATATTACCGTGATTCCGGAGATAGAGATGCCGGGGCACGGCATGGGTGCATTGACCAGTTATCCTTGGTTGGGCTGTACAGGCGGTCCTTATTCCGTCTGGACGAGATGGGGAATCAGCGAAGACGTATATTGTGCCGGAAAAGAGTCCACTTTCCAGTTCATCGAGGATGTCCTTTCTGAAATATTGGAGCTGTTCCCGTCACAATATATACATATTGGTGGAGATGAATGTCCAAAAGACAGGTGGCGTCAATGTCCGCTTTGTCAGAAACGGATTGAAGAGGAAGGTCTTCGGGATGAACGTCAGCTTCAGAGTTATTTCATCCATAGAATTGAGGCATGGCTGAATAGTCATGGCCGGAAGCTGATCGGTTGGGATGAAATCATTGATGGCGGAATTTCCAAGAGTGCGACTGTCATGACATGGCGTGATCAGCATAATGGAGTCAAGGCTGCTATGGCTGGCAATGATGTGATCATGACTCCGAAATGGAATTGTTATTTTGATTATGCCCAGACGGGCGATCCTCTTGGAATGGAACCGCTTTGCGGAACGAGGTATCTTCCTGTAAAGCAGGTTTACAGTTTGGATCCTTACAGCAATATCAGCCGGCGGTTGGCTCCAAGAATACTCGGTGTCCAGGCAAATGTATGGACAGAATATATTCCGGATATCAAATCTGTACAATATAAGGTCCTGCCGAGATTGGCAGCGTTGAGTGAGGTCGGGTGGTCATATGACCGGAAGAATTTTCTGGATTTCAAGAAACGTTCAGTCGCTCTTCTGCCTCAACTGTATAGAAAATGTGGATATACCTATGCTCCTTATTTCTTTACAGGTCAGGACCAGTAGCGGATGGAAATATATTTATGTGGTGTGTTCCACTGAAGAATTTAAGTGCGTGTTGGATTTGTGAAAAGAAGGGGAGTCCGAATTGTCTCGGGCTCCCCTTCAAATTGATTTGTGTTTCTTTCATTCGCCTTTGGCAATGACGATTTGCACGCCGGTTTCTTCGAGATGTTCCTTCATTTCCGGAGTGAGACCTTCATCGGTGATAATCATGTCAATGTCTTCTAATTGGCATATTTTGCCAAATCCTCGACGTCCGAATTTGGTAGAGTCGGCCAGGACGATTGTCTTGTCGGCGGCTTGCATCATCGCATTGGTCAGACTGGCTTCTTCTGTGGTGGCACAGGTGATACCTGTCTGGCGGTCAATGCCGTCGCAGCCGATGAACAGTTTGGAACAACTGATATTTTTCAGGCCGGAAGCTGCATATTCGCCTCTTACTGATAAGGAATTTTTGTACATTTTTCCACCGAGAACTGTGACATTGACGTTTTCTTTGTCATTGACCAGAATGGCAATCCCCAGTGAAGGTGTGACTACGTTGATGCTTCCGATGGGCTCAAGGATGCTGGCAAAGGCAGTGACGGTGGAACCTGAAGCCAGAATGATGGCATCTTCCCTGCTGATGAGCTTTTGGGCGGCCGTCGCGATGATTTTCTTTTCAGTTTTGTTTTTTTCCGTTTTGACATTGATGCTGAGGTCCAGTACCCGAGGTTTCACCGGTGAGGCGCTGCCGTGTGACCGGACAAGCAGATTTTGATTTTCAAGTGCTTCCAGATCCTTTCGGATGGTAGGCAGTGATACGTCCAAATCTTTTGCCAATTCTACAACAGAGACGTATCCTTTTCTGTTGAGTTTGTCAAGAATGTAATTATGTCTTTCTGCTATATTTTTCATGGTCTGTTTATGTAAGAATAATCAATTGTCAACTTTCGGCCAATGTGAAGATGTTATTTGTTCTAGTTTTTGCCACATTCACAAAAATAAAAATTGTTTTTCGATTCTTTTACTTTTTGTCAATGAATTTTTCGTTTTTTTTCAAAATCAATAGCATTGTTCCGTGATTTTTTTGTGATGTTATGGAAGACAAGGAGCATCTTCCGAACGGGACATTGGCCGGTTGTATTTTTTTCCCTATATTGCTATAATTTATGGCGTTCCTGTCGGTGACGTACTGGAATTTTTGAAGAATGAAAAGGCAGTTTGTTGCATATATGGTGATGGCGGTCGCTTTTTGGTTGTTGACTGCTTGTGGCGAGAATGGGGAGCCGGAGCAGAAGCCGGCAGCTCCTGTCTTGCCGGCTGGTCATTTCGCTTTGGGGGCGGATATCAGTTGGGTGACAGAAATGGAGAGCCGTGGCATGAAGTTTTATGGCGCTGGGGCGAGGCCGATGGAGTGTACGGAGCTGTTGTCGGAGAGGGGTTTCAATTCGATCCGGCTGCGTGTGTGGGTGGATCCGAAGGAGGGCTGGTGCAATGTGGAGGACGTGCTGGTCAAGGCTTTGCGTGCGGAGGCGTTGGGGATGGGCGTGATGGTCGATTTCCATTATAGCGATACGTGGGCGGATCCGGGTCATCAGCTTGTTCCGGAGGTGTGGCGGTCGCTGGGGAGCGGTGAGATGGCCTCGGCGGTGGCGGAGCATACCCGTGAGGTGCTTTCGCTTCTCAAATCGCACGAGGTGAAGGTGCTGTGGGTGCAGGTGGGCAATGAGACCTCGGACGGCATGTTGTGGCCGACAGGTCGGGCGTCTCGGCATCCTTCACAGTATGCGGCGTTGACGAAGGCTGGTGCGGAGGCGGTCCGGGAGGTGTATCCCAAGGCGAAGGTGATAGTGCATCTGGATGCCGGCCATGATATCGGGCGGTACAATCAGATTTTTGACATCCTGGAGAAAAATGAGGTCCGGTATGATTTGATCGGCATGTCCGTCTATCCCTATTGGGCACAGCTGCCATGGAAGCAGTGCGTGGACCAGGCGGTTGCCAACATGTCTGCGTTGCACCGGAAATATGGGAAGGAAGTGATGGTTTGTGAGACAGGGATGCCGGTGGATGAGCCGGAGGAGGCCTATCTCATGCTGAAATATCTGCTGCTGCGGTCTGCTGCTGCAAAAGTCTGCCGGGGTGTGTTCTATTGGGAACCGGAGGCCCCGGCTGGTTACAATGGGGGCTACCGGTTGGGTGCGTTCGTACGGGGCCGGCCTACCAAAGCATTGAAGGCCTTTGAGGAGTTCTCATGGTTCCAGCAGTGAGATGGAGTCATGTGCAGTGCCTTGCCAAGAACAAAGGAATTGCATGAAATGGTGTCTCCCGGCCGATTCTTTGAATTTCTGTTGCAGCAAAGTCTTTCCAGCGTTGTTTCGGAGATGTGTTCATGCAGTTTCTCTTCAATCTGGTCCGGCAGAACCGGCAGGAGAAAAAGTTGCCAGTGCAAATCCGATGAGGGCGGTCCTTATTTCGGGTTCGTGTTTCTGGTTCTGAAGGATTCCCTTGCTTTTCGGATATAGAGCTTGAGGATGACACATGGGCATTTGCCGGAGGCGGCGAAGGCTCTGGTCTGTTCGGGAAATTTGTAGAGGGCGGTTGCCATGAGCCAGGCAGCGGCCATGTTTACGTAGTAGGGGACGGTGCCCAGTACGGTCCCCTGGTCGTCGGAGGTCCGGCAGTCGGCTGGGGCGTATTCGGACTGGATCTGGTCGTAGGGAAGGGTCGCGATGTGGTCGAACAGCAGCGGCAGGTGGTCCGCATCGATGAAATGCGCCAGGGAAAAGACCAGGGCGAACCGCACTTCAAATTCTCTTTGGGAGCGGAACCAGGGCTGGAGGAACTGCCAGACTTCTTCGCGATTCTTTTTGCACCATTTCGCTCCGGAGCAGACGCTGTCGCAGACCGCCCAGTTGTCGATGGTGGGGATGAAGGTGCGGAAGCCTTCCAGCCTTTTCTCCAGCGGCAGACGCATCTGGTTCAGCATCATGCCCCAGAGCATTTTCTCTTCATGGCACAGTCCTTTTCTCGGGTCGGCGGCCTGGAGGAGTTCGAATTGCCGGATCAGCTCTTCCGCCTGCCCGTCCCGGACCAGTTTTGCCGCCAGTTTCCGCAGGTCGGGAATGTGTACTCCCATAATCTTCACGCCTGGAAGGGGATTGATGATGTGGATATGCCCTTTCTGATAGCGTTCGTCATGAAGGAATCTGAAAGGAATGTAGGGGGTGAGCTGGTCTTCGAGCATGGTGGGTTACTGTTTTCTGGCTTCTCTGGCCATTTTGAACAATTCTGGGGAGACGTGGCAATAGCCGTTCGGGTTGTGCTCCAGATAGTCCTGATGGTAGTCTTCTGCCGGATAGAAGTTCTTCAGCGGCAGCACTTCCACCAGAATCGGGGCATCGTACTGGGAAGCCAGTTCCTGGACGGTCTTCAGAATGAGGTCCTTGTCTGCCGGGTCGGTGTAGTAGATGCCGGTCCGGTACTGGGTGCCGTGGTCTCCGCCTTGACGGTTGAGGATGGTCGGGTCAATCATTTTGAAGAACAGACGGATGAGGAAAGGTAGGTCTGCGAGCTGCTCGTCGTATTCGGTGAGTACGGTTTCCGCAAAACCGGTGGTGTTCGAGCAGACTTGCTGGTAGGTCGGATGCTCGATGTTGCCGTTCGCATAGCCTGTCTGGGTGTTCACCACCCCTTGTATTTGTTTGAGGAAATGTTCTGTTCCCCAGAAACATCCTCCTGCAAAGTAAATGGTCTTCATATTGAATGCAAAATTTTAGTTTATGGCTGCTCCTGGTGGGATTGGAAAGCAATCCTCGGTGTGCCGTCGTGAGTGTAGATGATGCCGCACGGGACGAAGCCGCATTTGCGCAGAAGGTGCTGCATGATGAGATTGTCCCGATGGGTGTCCACCCTTATGTTCTTGTCTTCGTGCAGTGCCCAATCGAAACAGATTTGCGCAATGCCTTTGTGCGAACCGTCAGAGGCCAGCCTGTGGATGACATGGTAGGGCTGCTCGTTGAGCCATTGTCCGTCTTGAATGAGCCGGTAGGTCGGATCCGGACCTGCCATGAAGCAGAAGGCCGCCACAATGTGACCTTCTGAATTTTCGCAGACATAGAGGCTGTCTTTCCGGAAATCTTCCAGCAAGTCTTCTCTGGAGGGATAGCCGTTGACCCATTGGGTGGGGTTGCCTGTCCGGGCCATGAATTCCCGGGCGTAGGCATAGACGGCTTCCAAGCTGTCCAGATCGGAAAGACGTGCTTTCCGGATCGTCAGTTCGCTGTTTTTCTGTATCATCAGAAAATGTGTTTTCGGCCCAGAACGAAAATGTCGATGACAGATTTCACTCCACCGGATGGATATTGCTTCTGATAGCAGAAGGTCTTGTCATGACAAAGCCACGCTTCATTCTTTACGAAAAAGACGATGAAGTCGCCCGACTCGCCGGGATCGTGCTGTTCAATCAGATCCCATTTCTGCCAGCTTTGCGGATGCCAGTCCTGCAAGAGAGGGAGAAAGTGCTCCGGATTCTTTGGCTGCTCGATCTTCTTTCGCTGGAGTTCTCCGTACAGGGAGAAGTTCTCTTTCAGTAGGATGCAGGCCCATTGTGTCATATGGTTGTAGAGCAGGAATTGGGAGTGGGCGATGGGACCGGCATCCTCCAAATCTTTTTCGATGGCTGCTTTTGTAGCGGCATCTTCCACTTCCGTGAACCAGGTGCAGCGTGGTGCAGTGGTATTTTTTTCCAGGAAACCGTCTGGAAAGAGGTGGATGGGCAGGTCTTCTGAACGTTTGTCCTCTTGTCCCAGGACTTTGATCAGTTGGTATTCCGACCAGACCGGTTCGGCTTTGCGGTCGTCCCGGTATTGGGTTTCCTGAAGCAGGATGCGGTATTCCGTTCCTTCTTTGTATTCGAAATCCTGAATGGGACCGATGGGACGCCACACGGCAGTGGCATTTTCTTTTGCTGCATAGACATCGGCCACCTGATTTTCCCCGTCGCTGCAGAGCAGTCCCGGAATCATTTCTGAACCGATGGTCAGTTCATATTCCTTCTGACTGATGATTTTCGGTCCTTCTTCTTTGGAGCAGCTGCTGAACCCGATTCCGAGAAGAACCAGTGCGACGGCGGCCAACAGACGGATTTGATTTTTCATGTCTCAATGATTTTCAGTGGCGCTAAAGTTAAGAAGACAATTCAGAATAACAAGTGGTTCCTGTCATTTTCGGTTCCGTAGCTGGTCGCGGAGCTGCATGGGGGTGAGGGAGAACTTCTGCTCGATGTATTTGTTGAGGGCGGCCTGGGAGGAGAAGCCGAAATCGAAGGAAATTTCCTTGAGGCTCATCTGTCCGATGGCCATGGCTTTCTTCAGCTCCAGATTGAGTTTTTCGTGAATGATTTCCAGGGGGCTCAATCCGCTGAAATGACGGCATATTTCTGTCAGCCGTTTGACGGAAATGTTCAGATTTTCCGCATAGGACTGGACGATCCGGTTTTCCTTGAATTCCCGGTCCACTCTTTCCCTGAATTCGATGTAGAGGGAGGTGTCTTCGTTGCTGGTGGAGACGAGAGACTTTTCGGGACTGATCTGGAGGAGGTGCAGGATCATGATCTTGATGTAGAGTTTGATCTGCATCTTGCTGATCGGGTTGAAGTTTTCATACAGTTCCCGGATGGAGAACCAGATGTCTGTCAGCTTCTGGAAAATGCGGTTGTCCGCATCCAGTGGGATGTGGTTGAGCCTTTGCTGGAGGTCGATGTTGTAGTCCTTCAGGTCGTTGTGGAGCAGTTCGGAACAGAAGACCGTCTCGTCAAACAGGATCAGCTTTCCTTCTGCATGGTCCGATTGGGTGACATCGTGCAGCTGGTGGGGGAAGATGAGACAGACCGCCGGGCCTTGCAGGGGGCAAGGTCTGAAATCGATGGTCTGTTCCAGTTTTCCTGTCTGGAGCAGGATCAGCTGGTAGAAGTTGTTCCGGTGGGTTCCTTCGAGGGGGGACTGTCCATTCAATTCTTGCAGAAAGAAGTTGAGACAGGATGTGCCACGGGTGATGTCTTCCAATTTGTGTTCAGTCAGTTCCATTTCGTGTCAATTTTAACGGATCACGGTATAAAATTAATACTTTTTTTGGAATGACTTCTGACTTGTCCCCGTTTGTTCGCCTCTATCGGCGCTGGGGGCTCATCTTGTCTCTGTCTTCTGTGCTGCCGCAAGGCCTCATCGGTCCGCTGTCTTCTGTGTTGAAAGAAGGGCAATAATCCTGACTTATGTATTAAAGGTGCAAGGTATTGCAAGAGCACTATTGTGTTACATAAACTCTCCAGCTGCCTTCTTTGGTCCCGCGTTCAACATACTTCTTGTCAAGCAAATGATTCAGCAATTTCTGAATGGCCGCAATGCTTATACCGGTTTCATTCTGCATATCCTTCAAAGTTAGCGAAGGCTGTGTGCGCATGGCATTCAAGATTTTTGTGTAATTGGGCGAACGAAATGCAATGCGTTCACCGTCATACCACCATACGTTTTCATTTTTTTCGCTGACAAACAGCACATCATGGTACACCTCTGTAGCTACCAGCTCGTTAAAATACTTGAGGAATGGACGAATATCCTGCATGCTTGCGTGTGCACCGTCACTCGGTACAGGTCCAACTTCAAGATCTGTTTGATGCAGTGCCTCGAGATACTCATTCTTCTTGCGGCTGCGGACTACTATCATCGGATAATCATGGCGGGCCAGAATGTAATTGACCATCAGTCGGGCGATACGGCCGTTGCCATCCTCAAAAGGATGGATACGAATGTAGCGGTAATGAAACAGAGCTGCCAATTCAACGGGTGTAAATTTACCTCCCTGTTCTGCTGCGTTATACCAATCCACCAGATCCGCCATCAAGCCAGGTGTCTCTTCCGGAGAAGCATAATCGAATCTGTCTCCATAGCGTGTAATTACGCTGTTAGGTCTTGTCTTGTATTGCCCGGCATGTATGACATAGCTGGTCTGGACACCATTGGGCATATTGCGATAGACCTTATAATCTTCACGCATGAGCGTATGGTGTAAACTGCGAATGAAGTTTTGCGTGAGAGGCGTATCTTTCAGAGAGGCTTCTTCCTTCATCATCTGCAAACCGACATTGCTGGCCGTCATTTCGTGTACGTCGTGCAATTCAGCTTCACCAATCACCTTGCCAAACAACAGAAGAATTTCAGTCTGTCCGTATGTCAGTGTATTGCCTTCAATATGGTTGCTGTTATAGTTGAAATCAACAGTAAACCGGCGACTGAGCCTATCTCTGTCTTTCTCCGATAGAGGTTGTATTCGCTGCCAAGCTTCAATGGCTTTCTTTAACGTCAGATATCTCATAATAATCTATTCAAGACTACTGCAAATATAGTAAATGTTTCGAAAAAGGTTGCAACGCTACAACCTTTTTCGAAACATTATTGGCAATTCCGACTCCTCGCAGGAAAACTCCATCCGAGAGGGGATTACTTGGACAAATTGGCTCTGAGATAGGGGGCGGTGACGGACTGCTCGCAGGACAACATCTGCTGCGGAGTTCCTTCAAAGATGACTTCTCCTCCTTCGTTGCCACCACCCGGTCCAATCTCCACTACGTAGTCGGCTGCTTTCAGCACCTCCAGATTGTGTTCAATCAGGAAGATGGAATTGCCGTCAGAGACCATCCGGTCAAAGAGCTGGATGATGTGCTGCACGTCTTGCAGGTGAAGACCGTCTGTCGGCTCGTCCAGCACCAGAATCTGTCCGGCATTCCCCAGGTAGGAGGCCAGCTTCATTCGCTGCAGCTCTCCTCCAGACAGGGTTGAGAGGGACTGGTTCAAGTGCAGATAGAACAGCCCGACATCCGAAAGCGGTTTCAGCTTCTTTTCGATGACGGTGCCCTGGAACCTTTGCATGGCCTGGCGGACGGTCAGATCCAGCACCTCCGCAATGTTCAGTCCGTCCAGCTTGTATTCCAGCGCTTCTTTGGAGTACCTCATGCCGTTGCAGGCTTCGCAGGTGGTCTCAATGGAATCCATGAACGCCATCTCCGAAACGATGACCCCTTTGCCGTGACAGACCGGGCAGGCTCCATGTCCGTTGAAAGAAAACATGCCCACGCTTTGTCCGGTCACTTTGGCGAAGAGCTTCCTGATCTCATCGGTCACTCCCAGATAGGTGCCCGGAGTGGAGCGGAGGCTGATGCCGATGTTCTTCTGGCTGATCAGCTTGACTTTCTCTCCAATCTGGTCGTGGAAAGCCTGCATCAAAGAACTCTTGCCGGAACCGGCGACTCCGGCGATGACCGTGAACACGCCCTGCGGCAACCTTACGGAAATGTTCTTGAGATTGTGCAGATTCAGGTCGTGGAGATCATACCAGCCTGTCGGCTGACGGACTTCCTGCTTCAGCCCCTTGTGCTGGCGCAGCAATTGTCCGGTCATGGTGTCGCCTTCGTACAATGACCGATAGGAACCTTCAAAAAGAATCTCGCCGCCCAGCGCCCCGGCTCCGGGACCCATGTCGATGATATGGTCGGCAATCTCCATCATCTCCTTGTGGTGCTCCACCATGAGGACGGTGTTGCCGCCGTCACGCAGCTTCAGGACCGCATCGCTGAGCAGATGGATGTCGTGACTGTGCAGACCGACGCTCGGCTCGTCCAGAATGTAGAGCATATCGGAAAGAGAAGAATTGATGTATTTGGCAATCTTGCACCGCTGCGCCTCTCCACCGGAAAGCGTCCCCATCGGACGGTCCAGCGTGAGGTAGCTCAGCCCAATGTCCATCATCGCCCCAATCCGGTTCTTCAAGGCAGACTGGATATCAGCGGCCAGCGGATCGGTAATGGAATCGAGCCAGGCGATGAGTTCGTTGAACGGCATCTTGGTCACCTCCGCAATGTTCTTTCCCTGAATCTTGCAGGACAGGATCTTGGGATTCAGCCGGGCGCCATGACATTCCGGACAGACACTCTGGTTGACAATCGGCTCCAGCTTCTTCCAGTGGACCTTGGCATCGTCCCGTTTGAGCATCCGGTTCATCCTGTACATCAGCCCCTCGTACTTGCCATTCTTGTAATAGTCGGCAGGAGGGTTCTTCAAAGTCATCGGCTCCTGGTAGAGGAACAGATGCAGCTCTTCCGGAGTGAAATCCCTGATCTTCTTCTGAGGATCATAGAGTCCGCAGGCACCGTAGTAGAGCCAGCGCCACTGTCCCGGTTCGTAAGCCACATAATTGATGACTCCCGGATCGTTGAGGCACTTGTCGAAATCCACCAGCTTGTGGACATCTATTTCGGTAATCTCTCCCAAACCGTCACAACGGGTGCACCTTCCCTGCGGATGATTGAAGGAGAAGGCATCGGAATAGCCGACAAACGGCTTACCCACCCGGGAGAAAAGCAATCTCAGCAGACTGTAGGTATCCGTATAGGTCCCGACCGTGGAACGCATCTGGCCGGAGGGCTTCTTCTGGTCAATGACAATCGCAGGAGGCAGCCCCTCGATCTTGCCTACATTGGGCCGTCCATATTTGGGCAGATACCTCTGGGCGTAGCTCGGAAACGTATCGTTGAGCTCTCTTCGGGACTGGGCCGCAATGGTGTCCAGAACCAGAGAACTCTTTCCAGAACCGGACAAGCCGGTCACAACCGTCACCTGATGTTTCGGAATTTCAACGGAAATATGTTTGAGGTTGTTCTGTGTCGCATTCGTGACGCTGATTTTGTCTTTCCACATAACAAACTTGCATTAAGATGTAGGAATCAGAGTTCCTCTACCATTTCTTCACGGCTCTTTCTTTCATCGTGTCTCGGTGACGGCACCCCGTCCTCCGCCGCATAACCGACCGGGAAAAGAGCGATCAGCTCGTACTTCTCCATTTCCGGATAAGTCGCCTTGAGCAGGGGAGCGTCAAAATGCCCTACCCAGGTAGTCGCCAGCCCCAGATCTTCGATCTCCATCATGATATGGGTCGCGGCGATGCTGGCATCCACATCGGCAAAATTGCGCCGGTCATAGGAACGAGTCCAGCCTTCCTCTTCCAGATAACCGACCACCAGGAAAGTGTCGGCACCGAAAGAATAACGGGTCGCCTTGCGGACGTTCTCCTTGGCCTTCTCAGATTTCATCCAGAAAATCTTGAAAGGCTGCTTGTTCACAGCAGTCGGAGCGGCAATCGCCGTAGAAATGATCTGCTCAACCAGAGCATCATCAACCGGTTTTCCTGAAATCTTTCGACAGGAAAATCTCTTTTGGGCTAATTCTTGAAATTTCATGTCATTAAAAATTGAGAAAGTTATTTACTGAATTGGGCAGGATGCGCAAGCAAGGCATCCACCAGAACTTGAGGAGCCACTTCGACGGTCAGCCCGATCCTACCTCCGGAAAGATAGATGGCGTCCCAGCCGAAAACGCTCTCCTCTACAAAAATAGGAAGTTGGGTCTTCAATCCAAAAGGAGAACAGCCCCCATGGACATATCCCGTCAGTTCCTCAAACTTTTCCGGCGCCAGCATCGTCAGGTTCTTCACCCCCACAGCCCTCGCCGCCAGTTTCATGTCAATCCGCACCGCCGCCGGCAGACAGAAGACATAATAACCGCCGTGATGATCAGTCGTCACCAGCGTCTTGACCAGCTGACCGGCCGGAAATCCCAAATAAGCCGCCACATCAGCCGCCGCGACAGGACCGTTTACCGTCGGATATTCATGCAACTGATAGGGAATCCTCATCTCCTCCAGCTGCTCGATTGCTTTTGTCATAACATTGTTCTGCATATCAAATCCAATTTATGGGTTCCTTCCATCTAATAGATGAAACAACAGTCAGCATCCAATGACGGAATCTCAAACACAAAGGTAACGCATCTGCCCGACGCCCCAGTTATCCAAAATCTTCTTTTAGTTATCATTTTCATGAAATGCCCGTTCCGCACCGCCCCCAATCGGGAAATGTCCATGTCGCATCTGTCACTCCGGATAGGGTAGCATCCTCTCTCCTCTTATATACTATTTTTCTCCTATTGATACATTCATCACCCTGTCCACCATCAGAATCCGCTTTCTGCAATATCGGAAGATAGCACCTTGCAAAATTGCAAAGCATTGATAATCAACATGACATGAAAAACAGTTGTGCTCATTCTCCAGAATGAAATCGGGAAGACAGTGAAACGGAAAAATCCACAAAACCCGTAAGGCGCTGGACATAATCATTTTACGCAGTTTATTAGAAAATCGACACAACGGGTGCACCTTATCTGCGGATGTTTTTTTCGGCCTTTTCAGATTTTATCCAGAAAATCTGAAAAGGTTGCGTATTCACGGCAGTCGGAGCGGCAATCGCCATAGAGATGATCTGTTCGACCAGAGCGGCATCGACCGGTGTCCTTGAAATCTTTTGGCAGAAAAATCTTCTTCGGACTCGAGCAAGGTTTGATTTCGTACCCACACGGCTTTCGTATAATAAGTTTCGTTGTCGAAATCCAAATATTAGGATAGAGGAAAGGTTTTGTTTTAAAAATACAATCTGAAAGTTGAGTTGCAATGTGCGTAATTAATTGATTGTCAATTATAAAATATGATATTGTTATTTCTGTCGATACCATTTCATGCTTTCATGATTATTTTTCATATAAAAATTTGGTTTCGATTCGAAAAAATATTGTATGTTTGTATTGTAATGCGAAACCAATATGGACAGAACTTTTATCTATGAAAATATAGAGCATTACAGCAAAGGTACACGGCTTTTTTGAGAAAACTAGAACCAATATTATTTATATAATGTATAGTGAAAAATCATTTAAATTGCTCTCTGCAAAAGTGTTTGTCTTGCTGAACATCGTTCTTGTGCTGCTGATGGCGTCAGTTTCCTGCAAAGAAACCGTGAAGGTGGAGGCCAAGTCTGAAATGTCCGATCCGAAAGTCACCAATGCGATAGGTGTCATTACCAGAACTTTCGGGGAATGCCCGAAGAATGTTGTGTTCACTGTCATGGACAAGCAAGGGGGATGCGATCAGTATGCTCTGCATTCAGACGGTCAAGTCCTACATGTTTCAGGTAGTTCCTCCGTTGCGTTATGCAAGGGATTCTATGATTATATATTGGACAACGGTTATGGCGTTGCCAGCTGGTCTGGCAGTCGTTTGGATTTTCCAGATAAAATAGCAGTTTGTCGGGAGGAAAAAGTAGTTTCTCCTTTTGAGCATCATTTGTTCTTCAACGTCTGCACATACGGCTACACTACACCTTTCTGGTCCTGGGACCGTTGGGAAGAGGAAATTGATTGGCTTGCACTGCATGGATTTGACATGCCTCTGGCTCCTGTGGCAGGAGAAGCCATTCTGGCCAGGACTTGGAGCAAGATGGGAATCCCGGAGGAAGGAATCAGGGATTATTTCTGTGGCCCTGCCCATTTGCCGTGGCTTCGGATGGGAAACATGAGCGCGCTGGACGGGGGGATGTCTGGAGAATGGTATGACAATCAGATTGCTCTGCAGCATAAGATCCTGGACAGGATGAACGAATTGGGGATGACTCCGGTTTTCCAGGGTTTCGCCGGTTTCGTTCCGAAAGCCATTCAAAAGAAATATCCGGAAGTGGAACTGACTGTCACCAAATGGCAGGGACTGGAAAGCTATATGTTGTCACCGCTGGACGGACTGTTTTCTCAAATCGGCACTTCTTTCATCAAGGAATGGGAACAGGAGTTCGGGAAAGGGGAATATTATCTGATTGACAGTTTCAATGAACTGGACATCCCCTTCGGACCAAAGGGCAGCCAGGAAAGATCTGACCGGCTCCACCAGTATTCTGAGACCATCTACAAGTCCCTTTCTGCGGCCAATCCGGATGCGACTTGGGTCATGCAGGGCTGGATGTTCGGCTATAGCCGGAACATTTGGGATCCAGAGAGCGTGGAAGCGCTTTTGAGCGGTGTCCCGGATGGCAAGATGATGATCATCGACCTGGCTGTCGATTTCAATGACTATGTATGGCGTAGCGAGAACAGCTGGAATTATCTGTCTGGCTTCTATGGAAAGGAGTGGATCTGGAGCACGGTGCCTAATTTTGGCGGCCGGAGTGCCTTGAAAGGTCCGCTCGATTTTTATCTGAATGCCCATCTGGCCGCGTTGAATTCTGAAAACAAAGGGAGACTGACTGGATATGGAACTTCCCCGGAGGGAATTGAGAACAATGAAATTGTCTATGAACTCATTTCCAGGGCAGGATGGAGTGACCACAAGAATGATCTTCCCGAATTTCTTGAAAAATATTCAAAAGCACGATATGGTGCTGTCAATAAGGATATTATGTCGTTCTGGAAAGGAATGTGCGTGTCCGTCTATGACAACTTCACCAACAATGCCCGTTTCCTGTGGCAGCAGAGGCCGGCGTACCACAGGGTTGAATCGATGGAAATCAACGAGCACTATTATGAAGCCATAGAGGATTTCCTTTCTGCTCATGACCGTTTTGAAGAAAGTGAATTGTATGTGGTTGATGCCGTCCAGTATGCAGCTTTCTACCTTGCGGCAAAAGCTGATGAGGTTATGAAAGCTGCCGACTGGGCTATTGTTGCCGGCGATATCGGCAAGGCGCAGAAACTGGAGAATCTGCTGTTCGCAATTCTGTCCGATGTGGACCGCCTGCTGGAGTCCCATCCTGTCCTGAGGATGGAAAGATGGTTGGACTTTGCCAAGGAGGCCGGAACATCAGAAGACCAGAAAGCCGCTTTTGTCAAGGAAGCCAAACGTCTGGTCACCACATGGGGAGGGCCATCCTTGAAAGATTATTCCTGCAGAGTCTGGTCCGGTCTGATCCGTGATTTTTATGTGCCAAGACTGAGACATTTCTTTGAAGCGGCCAACCGTGGAGAGCATGTCAATATGGCTCAGTTTGAGAGTCAGTATCACTATGGAACAGATTGGGGAAAGAATGAGGAGGTCGCTTTGGAAGGAGAGGCTTATGTCTCTTCTGTCACTCCGTTCGGGGATCCTCTCAAGGCTGCCTGTGAACTGGTCCGGAAATACAGGGACATTCATTATGAAAAGGGCGAAGAGTCCATTACGGATGGTGGGGACGGTGAAATTGAACACTGGAACGAATATGCACCTAAGGAGGAAGTCGGATTCTGGATGTCTCAAGATTTCAACAAGAAGAGAACTCGCCGGCTGTATTTCTCAGTCATGTGCGATGACTATGCTCATATGAAGGGACTTCGGTTGTCCAATGTGCGTGGCAATGTGATCCGTATCAAGAAGATTGAGTTCATTTCCGGACATGATCAGTTGATGAGCATCACTCCGGATGTGAAGGTTGGGGGATCGGACGGCAGTTCTGTTGAAATTGAAGTGGATGGACCCGGAACCAAAGAGGGCCTTGAACGTGAAGTCAAGATCTTCATCACCGTTGAAGGGGGACCGGATTCTTATGGTATGGTCTCCTTCCTTTAGGGGACAGCCGTCGGATTTGATAATGTCTATAACGTATAACCAATATTGCAATATCTAAAAATGAAGTTCAAATCTTTTTTATTCATGTCTTTTATCCTCCTTGCCGGATTCATTTCCTGTCAGAAGGAATCTGCAGAGACCCCTGTGGCCTTTGATGTCCAATTGGATATCCCTGAATCTGCAGAAGTCCCGATTGACACGAGGATATTGGAGTTGGGCGTGATTGGAGGAAAGGCTCCGATTGAGGGTGACAAAGTCATCTTGCAAAGCAATGATGGAAGACTGTGGCCATGTGACATTGCAGAAATCAGCACATCCTCCATCTCTGTCCTGCTGCAGAATGGCATTGTCCAGGGAGATTACCGGGTCTATGTCAAGAGAGGACAGGAGAAGAAACTGATGAAGTATTCTTCCATGTTCATCAAGTTCTATGAACGTCTTGACTTTACTCCGGATGAAGGGGTGACCGTGTACGGAAAAGTTTCTTGCGATGGCAAGCCGCTTTCTGGAGTGGTCGTTTCTGATGGTGTGCTGGTGACGGTCACCGATGAAAAGGGAATCTATCAACTGAAGTCACATAAGGAGAGGAAGACTGTATTCGTGTCTGTCCCTTCAGGATACGAACCGGAGTGTCAGGGAATCCTTCCGCAGCTCTGGTATGTGCTGAAAGAAAATGAAAAAGTATGTGAGCGTGCCGATTTCCGTCTTGTGGAGGCAGGTGACCAGACCAATTACAAATTGCTGGTTCTCGGAGATATGCACCTTGCAAACAGAACTGGAGACATTGTCCAGTTTGAGGATTTTGCCAAGGATATGAATTCCTATCTGGTCAGACATCGCGACGAGAAGGTCTATGCGCTAACTTTAGGTGACATGACTTGGGATATCTACTGGTATGAAGACAAGTTTGCTTTCCCTGAATACTTGGATTTGATGAACAGCAAATTCAAGGACATCTGTGTCTATCATACGATGGGCAACCATGACAATGATTTCAGAGGAGTCAATGATTTCTTGGCCGAGGATCCATATATCCATTACATCGCGCCGAACTACTATTCCTTCAACATCGGTGAGGTTCACTATGTGGTCTTGGACAACATTGATTGCAGTCTCTATGATGGCACTACTTCCAGACAATATTTCGTCTCTTTGACAGACGGCCAACTGGAATGGCTCAAAAAAGATCTCCAGCATGTCAGCAAGGATACTCCTGTAATTTTGACGACACATGCTCCAGTCACTCGTCCGTCGTCTCCAGATGGCTTCAGATACAATTATTCCGGAGCAGACAAGTTGTTTGAAATCTTGAATGGTTACAAGGTGGATATTATTACGGGCCATACTCATAAGGTTTTTAATGTCGATATGGCGGCCGAAAAGGAATTGACAGGTGTAGACAATGTTTTTGAACATAATGGAGGTGCGGTTTGTGCAACTTGGTGGTGGTCTGCCCATATGACTCCAGGCATCCATATTTCAGTGGATGGCTCTCATGGTGGATATGGCATCTGGGAAATTGCAGGAAAAGACATCAAGTGGTTTTACAAGGCAACTGGAAAATCAGAATCTCATCAGTTCCATGCCTATGACCTGAATGAAGTGAAGAAGACAATCAATATGCCACTTGGCTCCAACAAACCGAAGTTCGAAAAGTATGTACAGAATGCCAGTGCTTATCCGAGCAATGCCGTGCTGCTCAATGTATGGAACTACAATCCATCCTGGAAGATAACGGTAACGGAGAACGGCAAGGTTCTTCCTGTGAAAAAAAGGTTTGACTATGATCCACTCCACATTATTGCCTTGACTGCCAAACGGTTTGAAATCAGCGACAATCCGATGTTTACGACCAGTTGGTCCGACCACTTCTTTGAGGTGCAGGCTGGCAGCTCCGATTCTACATTGGAAATTGTTGTGGAAGACGAGTTCGGACATGTCTTCAAGGAAACGATGACCCGTCCGAAGAGTTTCACTGCAGAAACCTATAAGCAGGAGTTGTAATCCTGTTGAAATCCGAAGCCAATGAGCGGGAAAATTCATTTTTCATATTTAATAATATCTAAAAACTACATGTATTTATGAGATTCTTTAAATCTTTGGTACTTTCTCTCATCGCAGTATGCATTGGTATGAGCGTATCTGCGCAGGAGCGTACTTTAAGCGGTAAGGTTTCTGATGAAAATTCGCAACCACTCGCAGGGGTTGCCATCATCGTCCAGGGAACCACGCATGGAGTAGTTACAGATGCCGATGGTCATTTTACCATGTCCATCCCATCTGGAGAAGTTGATTTGACAGTGACGAGCCTGGGGTATGTCACAAAAGAAGTCAAAGTGTCTTCAGAAATTGCACAACTGGAAATTGTTCTTCAGGAAGATGCCATGTCTCTTGAAGAAACCGTTGTCGTAGGTTATGGTACACAAAAGAAGGTAAACTTGACTGGTGCCGTCACTGCAGTTGAATCCAAGGCTCTTGAAAAGAGAAGTGTCTCAGACTTGAGCGTCATGTTGCAAGGGACTGTCCCAGGATTGAACATCACTACTTCTTCAGGTGCTCCTGGTTCACATGGCAGTCTCAACATTCGAGGATATACTTCCATCAACAGTGCGGATCCGCTTGTCCTGATTGATGGTACCGACGGTGATCTGTACAAAGTCAATCCGAATGATGTGGAATCCATTTCTGTGATCAAGGATGCCTCTGCTGCAGCCGTATATGGTGCAAGAGCAGCATTTGGTGTCATCCTGGTTACCACCAAGAGTGGAAGCAACAAGACCGGAAAAGCGACCGTGAGATATAGCGGACGTTTCGGATGGCAGGAACCGACCACTTCAACCGATTATGAGACAAGAGGCTACTGGTCAGTTTATGCAATCAACAAATTCCGTACAGAGACGTTGGGCACGCCGTATGTTCTGTACGATGATTATGACATGCAGCAGCTTCTGCTCCGTGTCAACGACAAGACTGAGCATCCAGATCGCCCTTGGACTGTCCTCGACAATAGGAAAGGTCGTGATGAATGGAAATATTACGGTAACAATGACTGGTGGCACAACCTGTTCAATGACAGGCATCCTGAGCAGCAGCACAACATATCTGTATCCGGTGGAAAGAATGGTGTGAGATATTTCCTTTCAGGCGGTTTCAACAAGAATGTCGGTATTCTCAAACAAAATCCGGATGTCTACAGGAAGTATAACTTCCGTTCCAAGATTGACATGGATGTAAATAAGTATATCAAGCTCAGCAACAATACTTCTTTCTTTAGTTCCGGATACAATTTCATCGGTGTGGACAATACCCAGAATGTGATAGCCTTCTCTGCCGCCCATGCTCTTCCAATTTTTCCAATGAAGAATCCTGATGGTTCATGGCTTTATAGAACCCATCATCTGAATGGTTCCTATGCTGTATGTAACGGTCGCCACATCATTCTGGGCAATGACAACAATATCAACAGACAGAATCATACTGATCTGACCAATACGACCGAACTGACCGTCACTCCTTTCAAGAACTTCAAGTTGGTGGGTAATTTCACCTATCGTTTCAAGCAATATCGGGAGACCAACAGGACCACCAATATCACTTATAGGGACTTCCCGGATGATCCGCTCATTACTAACGATACCGGTGCCAATCTCAATGAACTGAGAGAATATGTCGGGACGCATAACTACTATGCCGCCAATGTGTTCGGTACATATGAGAATACATGGAACCAGGCTCACCACCTGACCGTCATGGCCGGTGGCAACTTTGAGACCAACCAGTACAAAAGAGTGACTGCTTCAGGACAGAACCTGATTGCAGACAATTTGAGTGACTTGGATCTGATTGGTGTCAACAAAGATGGTGAGGTTGTCACTTCAGTAGGCGGCGGCCAGTCAGAATATGCATTGCTTGGTTTCTTCGGCCGTATCAACTATGACTATAAAGGCAGATATCTTTTTGAAGCCTCCGGCCGTTATGACGGAACTTCACGTTTTGGCGCAGGTCATCGCTGGGGATTGTTCCCATCTGTTTCTGCAGGTTGGCGTATTTCCGAAGAGCCTTTCTTCGCTCCGATCAAGGACAAAGTCAACAATCTCAAGTTGCGTTTCTCATTCGGTACCCTCGGTAACCAGAGCGTAAGCAACTACTACTATCTGAGAACTGTCAGCATCAAGGACTTCGCCTATTTTGGATTTGGAGAATCCACTCCGTCCAAATACGCTTCCTTGTCCGCCCCGAACTCTTCAGACCTGACATGGGAGAGGACAGAGCAGTATAACCTCGGTTTGGATGTGGCTGCTTTCAACAACAGATTGCAGTTCACAGGAGAGGCTTATATCCGTGATACAAAGGATATGCTTACAGACGGTGTACAGCTCCCTTCCGTCTATGGTATTGCTGTACCAAAACAGAATGCGGCTGATCTGCGAACAAAGGGTTATGAATTGTCCCTCAGCTGGAGAGATCAGTTCCAGCTGGCAGGAAGCCCGTTCGGTTACAGCATCGGAGCGACATTGAGCCAGTACGATTCTGAGATTACCAAGTATGATAACGCTGAGCGCACTTTCGCAAAATCCTATTACGAGGGAATGAAGCTCGGTGAAATCTGGGGCTTTGTCACAGACGGTCTGTTCCAGACAGATGCAGAAGCAGAGCAGTATTCACAGGATGTTGACCTGGCCTACATTTCACGTAACATTCCGAATGGCTGGAAAGCCGGTGACTTGAAATATGTTGATGTGGACGGTGACGGCAAGATTGGCATCGGCGCGAATACCGTCGATTCCCCAGGTGACCGCAAAATCCTCGGAAACAGAAATCCAAGGCTTTCTTATGGCTTCACATTGGGAGCGGACTGGAAAGGATTTGACATATCTGTATTCTTCCAAGGAACAGGAAACCATTACTGGTACCCATCCAACAGATCCTTCGCTTTCTGGGGACCCTATTGCCAGCCGATGTGTTCTTACATTCCAGTTGACTTCATGGACAATGTGTGGGATTATGACAATACCGATGCCTATTTCCCAAGAGCCAGATCCTATATGGCATACAATGGCTATCTGAGCCGTACCAATGATGCCTATATACAGAATGTCAGATATCTTCGTCTGAAGAACTTCTCATTCGGCTATACGGTTCCAGCCAAATTGACAAAGAAGATAGGGATTGATAACCTCAGAGTCTATTTCTCAGGTGAGAACCTCGCATACTGGTCTCCATTCAAGAAGCACAGCGCATACATAGATCCTGAAGCAACTTTCAACCGAGGTGGCAACGATGCCTACAACAGGGCGTTCTATCCTTGGCAGAAGTCATTTATGTTTGGAGTTGACATTTCATTCTAATGTATAAATCTCTAATAAGAAAATGGATATGAAAAAATATAAATATGTTTTTGCCATCGGAGCTGCTCTTCTGGGATTCACTTCTTGTGAAGACCTGCTGAACAAGACTCCTAAATCACAATTGACGCCAGAGTCCTATTATCGCAATGATTCCGATTTCCAGCTGGCAACCAATCCGTTCTACAATAATATCATCAACAAGGAACCCTATGAGTCTCAAAGTGACCAATGTATCAAATTGACTCCATCCAACAGGATCAGAGGGGGCAATTCCATGTCTGTCCCTGCAAGTGGGGGCGGATGGAATTGGTATGATATCAGATCGGTCAATACCATTCTGGGTTTCCTGGACAAATGCGAAGACCCTGTCGTCGTAAAAAAATACAATGCTCTCTGCAAATTTTTCAGAGTCATGGCCTACTATGACAAGGTTCGCGATTTTGGTGACGTCCCGTGGATTGATCATGAATTGGCTTCCAACGATCCGCTGTTGTACGCGCCAAGAGATTCCCGTGAACTTGTGACATCCCATATGGTAGAAGATATTGATGAGGCTATTGAAGGATTGCCGGAATCTTATCCTGACCAGCATCACTACAGAGCAACCAAATGGGCTGCTTTGACATTGAAATCCCGTTTCTGCCTCTTTGAAGGTACTTTCCGTAAATACCACGGTCTGGATCTCGAAGGCCATGACTACAAATTCTATCTGGAGCAGGCTGCTGAGGCCGCAGAAAAGGTGATTGATGAGGGGCCTCACAAATTGTACAGTACAGGTCATCCTGAAACGGACTACCTCAATCTGTTCGCCCAGTACGATGAAACAAAAGGTCCGGGCGAATATATTCTGACCATTGACTATGACTTGGGCAGAAACATGACTCATAATGCGACTGCTGTCACTTTGATGGTCAGTCAGGGAGGTCTCAGCCTTACCCGTAAATTCGTCAATGCCTATCTGATGAAGGATGGAACAAGATTTACGGATCGACCGGGTTGGGAGACAATGGAGTTCAAGGAAGAGACGGCCAACAGAGACCCTCGTCTTGCTCAGACCATCCGTACTCCAGGCTACAAGCGTATCAACAGCAGCAAGGTAGAATGCCCGTCATTCACTTCTTCTGTCACAGGCTATCAGATCGTCAAATTCGTCATGCCGGCAGACAATCTGGCCAAGGACAAGTTCGGCCAGTCATACAATGATATGCCTATCATGAGACTTGCTGAGGTGTACCTCAATTTCGCCGAAGCCAAAGCTGAGCTGGGCACCTTGACTCAGGCTGATCTGGACAAATCTGTCAACCTCCTGCGCGAGAGAGCTGGAATGCCGAAACTCAGCCTCGCAGAGGCAAATGCCAATCCAGACTGGTATCTTTCTTCCAAAGAATACGGTTATCCGAATGTGACTGGCCCGAACAAAGGCATCATTCTGGAAATCCGTCGTGAAAGAGCCGTGGAACTGGTGGAAGAAGGTTTCCGTTTCACCGATCTGCTCAGATGGAAGTCTGGTGAATCTTTGGAACAGCCGATTACAGGTATGTATTTCCCTGGAGCTGGCCAGTATGACTTGGACGGAGACGGCAAGATTGATGTCGTTCTCTACAAGAAGGGAACTCCAAAACCATCCGTAGCAAATGCAGAAGTGCTGATGATGGGAGAGGAACTCCTGCTGACAGAGGACAATAAAGGTTATGTTTCCCCTTACAAGAAAATCTCCATCTCTTTTGACGAAGGAAGAGATTACTATCTTCCGATTCCAATTGATGACCGTACATTGAACAAGAATCTGACACAGAACCCAGGTTGGGCCGATGGTCTTGATTTCTAATCTTCTAAAAAGAATTTGACATGAAATTTTTCAAAAATAGTTTTTTATCGTTTGCCGCCCTGGTGATGACGATGACTCCTTTTCTGAATTCTTGTGAAAAGGATGAAGTCAAACCGGCAAAGGCAGTCATGGTCAGTGTCAGCTATATGACATTTGAGGCCGAAAATCCTGGAGAGCAGCTGGTGACGGTATATGCTGATGGAAAATGGTCAGTGGAAGCTCCAGAATGGCTCAGCATCACTCCTTCTGAAGGAGTCGGCTCATTGGACGTGTCCATTGCCGCCACCCCTAATATGGATGGAAATGAAGTGGACAAGCCAAGGGAGGTAGAACTGGTATTCAAAGGCGAAAAGCTGATGAGCCACTGCTCCGTCCATGTGAAACAGGTCGGTGACAAGTTCAGAGGTATGGATTATTCCAGACTCGGAGACCTTTCCAAACTGGAAGACCAGTCTCTCGTCAAAATCAAGGAAGCTCAGGTGGTCGCCAAAAGTCTCAAGGGCATTGTCCTGAGCGACGGAACAGCCAATGTCTATGTTTCCACCGAAGAAGGTAAAGTCGGTGACAAATTTGAAATGTGGGGTACCAAGACTACTTTGAATGGAGTGCCGTCTATAGAGTCTCTCGAAAAGATCAAACTCCTCTCTGCCGGCAGTGAGGTGATTCTTCCGGAGGCAAAGGACATTACGCAGGAATTTGACCGGTATCAGAGCGCCCAGACAACCTTCATTGCAGTTGAAGGCGTGTTCAACGGCTCCAGGGTGTCCGTCCCGAACAACAAGTTGTCTCTCGTCTTGATGGCTCCGCTTCCTGAGTTCGACCTCAAGGAAATGTTCGCGCACAAGATTCTGATCAAGGGATATTACGTCGGTAAAGATGAAAGTTGTCTCTATATGGTCGTGACCTCCATCCAAGACAACGGTGAAGTGCCTCGTATCGTCTGGTTCAAGGATGATTTTTCATGGTTGAAAACCTATGAGGAGGCATGGAACAAGGCCAACCCAAGCAAGAAGGTCGGTGACTCTGTTGGCGCCGACAAGTCCAGCCAGGCTCCGAACATTGCCAATCCGAATGATAAAGTGTTCGGTCCGATGGATTTCTGGAGTGACTTCAATCAGAGAGGATATGATGATATTGTCGGACATAGTACTGGCGGAGGTCCGCACAATTCCATTTATATCCAGACCTATTATCTCAAGTTCAGCAGAACAGACGTCCACAATGGATTGAAACTGGTCAAGCCGGTGCCAAGTACCTACAATGGACAGGATGTGAACTTGCAGTTTGATTGGTGTGCCCATTGCGACAACAACAAACCAGCAGACGATATCCAGCTGGTGATTGAGATTGTCGGTGACGGCCAGATCCTGAGCAATGGCAAGAAGGTGAGCGAGCCGATCTTCCATAGCCAGAGCAAGAGCCATACTGAATTCTTCTGGCAGAAAGCATCTGTCACCCTCACAGGTCTTTCCACTTCATCGAAGATTTTCATCAGACCGCTGAACTATCTGAAAGACTCTCCAAACAGACAGCGTTGGTACATAGACAACATTGTTCTGGATTCTTACGATATGTAGGCTGTAAAATTGTTTTTAGATTTTTGGGGGCCGGACCTTGAAATGTCTGGCCCTTCAAAAAAAGAGGTATCATGTTTATGAAAAGATTGATATGTGGCAAGATGGTTCTGGTGGCGGTGCTCTCTCTGGCTCTGTCCTCTTTGGCAGAGGCCAGGGAAGTCAGGGGCCGAGTGCATTGCGGAAGAACCAGACTTGAACATGTGGTCGTTACAGATGGAAAGTCATTTGCGACGACCAATTCAAGAGGCTGTTTTTCAATGGAGGTGGCTGATTCGGCTGATTTCGTCTATGTCGTCACTCCCGAGGGATATGCCGCTCCCCGTGTGGACGGGATACCTGTATTCTACCAGAGAGTTACGGATGCGGACCGTTATGATTTTGAACTGGTCAGAAGTTCCCGGTCAAAAGATTACTCTATCATCGCCATGGCTGATCCGCAAGCAGCCAATGAAAAGCATTTTGCTCTTTTCCAGAAAAAAGTGATGCCAGATTTGCTGGCAACAATAGCCGGACAGAAAAAAACATTTGACCAGATCATCGGAATTGTACTGGGAGATATTGTCTGGGACAATATGAATTTGGTCCCTGCCTTCAAGAAGGAATTTGCCAGAACCGAAATTCCCGTCTATCCTGTCATTGGCAATCATGACTATGTCAAGGAGGCTCAGGGAGATTATGAGACAGCTCAGGGATACAGACAAAGTTTCGGACCGGAGAATTATGCCTTCTGTATAGGAGGAGATTATGTGGTAGTGCTGGACGATATTGTGTACGATACCCAGAAACATTATGTGGAGTCATTTACCGATGAACAGATCCGCTGGGTCAGCGGCTTGTTGGAATATATCCCTGAAGAATCCCATATCTGGCTCTGCATGCATTGTCCGATGAGACGTTGGTTCAGCCCGTCACGTCCGTGGCTGGGAAAAGGGCGGGAGATGCTGGAAGTCTTGGAAGGGCGCGACTATACTGTGTTGAGTGGACATACCCATATCAACAATGTGTCGGAACTGGATTCAGTGCATCTGGAGCACAATATTGCAGCCGCTTGTGGAGCCTGGTGGGTTGCAGGTCATTGTACAGACGGTACTCCAGCCGGATATAAAGTTTTTGAAAAGAAGGAGGGAAAGTTATCGTGGCATTACAAGTCTCTGGGCAAGGAAAAGGATTTCCAGATGGAGGTATTCCTGCCAGGAGAATCTGAATTTCATCCGGATGCCGTCATTGCCAATATATGGGATCATGACAGCCGATGGAAAGTGGAGTGGTCTCAAGATGACCGGGCAATGGGTGCGATGGAACAGGTTACAGAGATTTCTCCCAATTATGTAAGAGAAATCAATGCACGCTATACAGACAAAGGCAAGATGATTCCCCGCTTCAAGATGCCGCACAATAATACTCATTATTTCATGGCGGTACCTTCTCCGGATGCCAAGGTGGTGACAGTCATTGTTACAGACCGCTTCGGCAAAGAATATCGTGAAACGGTGGAGATCGGCCGGTGAAGCAGATCGCCCCAATTTTATCCTCAAAATAAAGGAATCGTCATTTTTATAACAACAAATTAATTAAAAACACTATGAGTATCAGAAAAACATTTATTTTGGCAGCGTCCGTCTTGGCGATGGCTGTTCTGCCTTGTACAGATTCATTTGGCCGCCAGAAGGTGAAACGTATGGTGGTGATCGGCCTGGATGGCATTTCTGTGGAAGGTTTGGAGAAAGCCAATACTCCCAATCTGGACATTCTGTTCAAAGAAGGAGCTTCCACCAAGACCATGAGGAACGTCATGCCTACCATCACCTTGCCCAACTGGACTTCCCACCTTACGGGCAGCGGCCCGGAGCAGCACGGTGTGCTTTCCAACAAATGGACCAAGGAAAGTATTCTCCTGCCACCGGTAGTGGCAGATGCAGACGGTTATTACCCTTCCGTGTTCACGGTCATCAAGGAACAGTTCCCGGAGTGCGCTACGGGGTATGTCTGTGACTGGAAGAAACTCATCTATCCGATCAACCAGAAATATCTGGACAAGGTGTTCATCGCTACACCAGATGACTATGAGACAGTCTATAAGGAAGGAGAACAATTCATCAAGGACAACAAGGACAACAATTTCTTTCTGTTCCTGTATGCCGGTTTCAATGACAATACAGGTCATAAATATGGCTGGATGTCTCCTGAGTACATAGAGTCTCTTGAGAAGGCAGACGTACGGATCGGCGAGATGTTTGACATGATGAAGGAACTTGGCATCTTTGACGATACCTATTTCCTCTTCATCACTGACCACGGTGGAGTGGAGAAACGTCATGGTGGCAACAGCCCAGTAGAAGTGAACGTGCCATGGGCATTGAAGGGTCCGGCTGTCAAGTCCGGCTATGTGCTCGAAGAGACGTCCAATACAATTGATACGTCTTTCCTGATTCTGGACATCTTCAAGTTGGATGCTCCTCAGGCCTGGATCGGCCGGGACCATCCTTCTGTATTTTGCCGCAAGCGCAGATAATGGACGAACATTCAGATGAAGAAGATATTGTCAATCGCGGTGCTCCTTCTGTCCTGCCTGCAGATGCAGGCCGAAGGAGCCCGTTATGCTTTTACTGAGGCATCCGACCTGACGTTGGTCGGAAAACTCTTGACAGACACGCCCAATCCTTATCATCGGGTTGATACTTGCCGTTTCAAGGGTTTCAGCAAAGCGGAGAACAGTCAGGTGAGATGTTCAGCAGGACTGGCTGTCCTTTTTTCGACCAATTCTTCCACCATTACGGTAAAAGGAGAATATGGCTATGTGAATAGGGGAGAGAACACGATGGGAATCGCTCTCCATGGTTACGATCTATACATCAAGAAAAACGGCAAGTGGCTGTATGCTTCCGCAAAATGTCCAAGGCTTTCGGACTTGTCTGCCAACACTGTCCTGATTGAAGGGATGGATGGAACGGAGAAAGAATGTATGCTCTATCTGCCGATGTACAGTGAGATGAAATCGGTTCAGATCGGTATTGAAGAAGGAGCCCATATCCGAGCGCTGGATTCTCCGTTCCGACATCGTATCGGCATTTTCGGTTCCAGTTTCACGCAGGGCATAAGCATTTCCCGTTCTGGAATGAGCTATCCCATGCAGTTTATGAGAAATACCGGACTCCAGCTGTTGAGCCTCGGATGCAGTGGCAATTCCAAATTGCAGCCCTATTTTGCGGAGGTGCTGAAAGCCGCTGATGTGGATGCGATCATTCTGGACGCTTTCTCGAATCCGAATGCCCGTCTCATTGAGGATCGCCTGTTCAAGTTCATAGAGATCGTGCAGGAGGGACATCCAGACATTCCGCTCATCTTCATGCAGACCATCTATCGGGAAGGTCGCAATTTCAGTGAAAAGACGGACCGTTACGAGAGAGACAAGATGGAGATGGCTCAGAAGATGATGAAGGAAGCGATGAAAAGGTACAAGAATGTGTATTTCATCTATCCGGATACCGGAAAAGAGGCACATGAATCTTCTGTCGATGGAATTCATCCGTCGGATATGGGGTATCAGGCCTGGGCCAGATCCATTGAGAAACCTGTACGGAAGATTCTTCGGAAGTATGGATTGCGATAGGCGGAAAGCCGGTTGTGGTGTTGAAGAAAGTAGGTTATTTTGAATTGGACTCCGAAAGTAAGAAAATACTTTCGGAGTTTTTTTATGTACAAAAAGAAATGCAATTATATGATCGGGTGAATTCGGATGGTACTTTTCTTGAATAAGGCGTCTTGATTGTGTATGAATTATTTGAAAATGAACAATCAAAGAATGAAATCGAACGGCAAAACCATGAGGATGGGTTTCCATGTTCAAGAGCCTTCCCATCATATCGCAATAGAAATTCCATTAAGGAGATTGCCGGCCTCTGTCTTGTCAGATGGTAGGATGCTCGATTATTCCAAATTTTTAAAGCAGGCAAATTATGTTCGGTACGAATTGTCAGTGTTCGGTATTTCTGTCCTGCTTTGACAGAAGAATGTGGTCTTTCTGTTTCGTTTTTATAATCTTTGAAAAATTGAGCCTTTAATTAGAACAACACACAATGGAAGTTAATAAAATTTGTTTCATTTTGTTCCTCTTGTTTATTGGAGGAAGTGCAGCATATGGACAAACAATAGGTGTGCAGACAAATTCGTTATATCTACTTTCCTCAACTCCTAATTTGGGTGTAGAGGTGAAATTGGCACCAAAGTTCACAATGGCCGTCTCTATAGGGTATAATCCATTTGATTTTAGTCAGAGATTTGGAGCTTCTGAAACGTCAAATCCCAAATTGCATCATTGGTCGGTGGCTCCGGAAGGAAAATTTTGGTTTTGCCAATCATTTGAACGCGCTTATCTGGGAGTTCATGCATTGTATGGAGAGTATAATTGTGGAGGTTTTAGATGGCCTGCATTTCAACAAGATTTCCGGTACAGAGGACTTGTTGCAGGGGGGGGGGCCGGTATCGGTTATCAATGGGCTCTTGGAAAGCGATGGGGGCTAGATATATTCGCTGGCATAGGATATTTATTTTTTGATTATGACAAGTTCAAGGCAGGTCGCTGCGGTGAAAAGTTGGGACATTTTGTAAATCATTGTATCGGTCCAACCAAGTTGGCAGTGACTTTTACATATTATATAAATTGAGATATGAGAAAATACTTGATATTCTTCATAATGATGTGTTCAGGCGTTCGGGCATTTGCAATCAATGGCGCTGATTCATTGTCATTTGAATATACGGTCCCACCAAAAGCGTCATGGGTAAAGGGACTTTTGCAACTGAGTTTTTCCGGGAAGGTGTCGGGACATATGTCAGGTCCTAAGGCCATTTCTCTGATTCCGCAATATATTGTGGCAACTGATACGATCAATTTTCCAGCCATTGGCTTTTTTAGTCGGCAGGGAGCAAGATATCATAAGAGAAAATTGACTGTCGGAGAGCGAAAGGAACCCAGTATAGTTGTCCGGTGCGATTCATTGTGTTCCAGATATGACTATGTGCAGAGTCTGCCGGTTCCTGCGTTGCAAGGGGGGAAATTTTTAATTGTCGCGAAGGCCAATAAATGTGGAGCAAACCGTATTCTTTCAGTCGATACGGTAATTGTACCCTCTAAACAAAAAGGGAATATTCAAAATTTCCCTTCTGTCCGGCAGAACAACAAGAAGTTATGTGTAACTGAGAAGAATGTGACTTTTATACGTCCGCCGGCTGAGGAATTGAAGAGGCGGACGGCCAATGTCAAACTCTATATCATGTACCGTGTCGGGGACTGGCATCTTGATATGAATATTGGAGACAATATCAAGGAGTTGAAAAAGATGGACAGTTATCTGATTCCTTTGCTTGATGATACGTTGCGGTATACAATCGATGAAATCAGGGTTCTTGGATATGCTTCTCCTGAGGATACTTGGCAAAACAACCATTTGTTGTCGTTTAACCGCGCCAAGAATATCTGCAGTCTGATAGAAAGACAATATTTCTGCGGACGGAAAATCTCTATCGGCTTTGAAGGAAAGGGAGAAGATTGGGACGGTCTTCAGAAGATGGTTTCAGAAGGAAACATGGTAGATCGGGAGAAGGTGCTTGCCATTATAGACGAATGGGGGATATTCCAAGGAAGAGAACGTCGTTTGATGGATCTTCACGGAGGTGTTCCCTACAGATTTATGTTGAAGAATTATTTTCCAAAACTGCGTCGTGTAGAAGTGCATATCACTTATAATGTTGCAGATTTTAATGGCAATGATGTCAATGTCTTAATAAAAGAGCGTCCTTGGGATTTGAGCCATAGGGAAATGTATGATTTCGCAAGACAGGTGAATGATAATTCTTCTACAGGTGGCAATTATGGGAAAGAATACGATAAGATAACAGCCTATTTTCCGAAAGATGACATTGCATATATAAATGCTTCTTCAGCCGCGCTGATACGAGGCGACGTTGACTTGGCGGGCACTTACCTTTCCAAGGTATTGCATAGGCCGGAAGCATACAATAATATCGGGGTGTATTGTTTCCTTATGAAAAATTATGCGATGGCGAGATTCTACTTCGAAAAAGCTATTGAGCAGAATTCAGAAGAAGCGTATTATAATCTGAAGAAAATGGAAGACTTGTAGATTGCAAGGAGTCTTTGTAATATGAGATATAGAATCATCTTGATTTTTTTTGTGTTGTGGTCTTTTTGCAGTTTGTGCAGCTGTGACATAGATGACAGAAGGGATTTCTGTTGCGGTAGAAATAACATCTTGATTACCTATCATATGGGAAACAGGGAATTTCTGGAAAAGGTTGCGGACCACATTGATTATTATTTGTTTGATAGTGTGGGAAATTATATGCACAAAATGAAACCTCTGAGAAATAATATGAGGAGGGTTTGTCTGGAATCTCTTCCTGCCGGAAAATATACGATGGTCGCTATTGCAAACTTGGATCAGTATGGAAAACTCAAAGGACATTCAAGCGAGGGGCTCAGGCAATTCAAATTGGTGGTCGGCAATTTTTTGGGAGACACAGACGTGTTTGGAAACGGAGAACCGCTCTATTGGGGGCAGTCAGATTTCCGTATTCTGGAGAAACAAAAGAAGACATATACATTGGAAATGAATCATATACATTGTCGACTTCGTCTTCGAGTAGAATGGGAACGCCTTCCTGACTATGCCGATGGTTTTGAATTTGGACTTGAAGGAATAGGACAGGCAACTCCTTTGTATGGCGGACAGAATGATATTTTGATATACCATCATCGCTACCCTCCTGTGACAAGTTATGATGGCCGGATGAGACTATCGGTTCCACTACGTAGAATGGTGCTGGAAGAAGAACTGTTTACGCTCCGGTACACTGATTCTCATATTCCCATATTTCATCTGTACAATGGAAGGAAGGATTTGACAGGACCGATTGATTTGAGCCGGGCATTTATGCAATGGGGATGGAAGCCAGACCAGAGTCCGGAGCAGGAGTACAGCATTCTGATAAAAATACGAGCAGATGGAAAAATTGAATTGCACCCAGGATTGGGTACGTCTGTCAATGATTGGATTGATGGTGGCGTAATTGGAATTTAGATCAAAGTTCAGTATATACTATAGTTAAAAAATTAATTTAAAAAATCATGTTAAAAAAAGTACTTATTTATTTGTTTGCAATTGGTGTCCCACTCATGGGAACAATTGGTTGCAGTACTAAGGATTTTTCATTTGAATCCAATGGAAAGGAGAAAAAATCATTTGTCAATTTAAAAATAAGCACTCCTTCATCGGATGGGGTCATTTACACTAAAGCTCTCCATGAACAGGCTGAATGGGAAATCAAGTCTCTCAATCTCTATTTGTTTGAATCCTCAGCCGGTTCAGCTGATTCTGATTGTCTTCTTATGAAGATCATTGAATCTCCTGAGTTGATATCCAAAGAGAATGGAGAATACATCCTGTCCATTCCGATTGATCATGAGCTGATGAATAAATCAGTGAAGATTTTGGCCGTCGCTAACGACAAGCCCGCACCGGCAGTATTGCAGGTGACTTCTCTGTCTCAGATCAAGCAATCTCTTGCTTCTGCTGTCGTAGAAGATGGCAGTAATGCAGATATGCTTGTTGGCAATCGCACTCTCGGCTTCCCTATGTCTGCGATGGCGACAGTGGAAGGAAACGAAATCTTGACACTTGACCCGAAAGGTGTCAATTGTACAGTTTCCATTGTCAGGACAGTTGCCAGATTGGATATCGAAAACAAAACTCCAAATCTCACTTTGAAGGATGTCATCTTGAAAAATGCAGTCAATAAATCCTGGTTGTATCCGCAGGATGCATGGTCACTCCCGAACGATTCAAGACGAATCACTTTGAAGGCAACCGTTGAATGGGAAAACAAATTGCAGAATGGGGTGAAATACAATACATCCTCACCTGATTTGAATCTGCTCAAACATGTCCTGTACATGTATGAGGATGATCAGAGTTCGTTTGTTGAAATCACCTTCTCTTTGGATATAGATGGTGTGGAGAAGGAAGGAAAAGTTTCCGTCGCACTGAAAGGAGATTTGGTGAAACAAGCATTTCCTGTCCGCAATACATTGTACAAAATACAATTAGGGGATGGAAAACCTGTCGGTAATGATTTGAAAGTCAGTCAAAAGTTGATTGTCAAAGATTGGCAAACAGGAGAAGTGATCAATGGAGCACTATCTCCAGATAAAGATAAACAGTAAAAAATGTGTAGATATGAAGAATAGAATACTATCAATGATTTGCATGTTCGGATTGGTTGTCCTTTCCGGCTGCACAGCAGAGAAGCAGTTGAATACAGAACGTATAGAAGGAACACCGAAGAAAGAATCCACGGTCCGCTTCCAGCTTGATTCGAAGACAGCCTTTTTCGGGACTGTCCAATCAAAGACTCGGTCCGGTCAGGTTCAGCTTGATTCAGAAAAGAAAATAACTTCTCTGATGGCTGTTGTCTTCAGAAGCCAGGGAGGATCCAGCGCCGCAGAGAACAATAGTGATACCTTCATAAAGGCCATTGAAATCTCTCCTGCCGCTCAGGATGGTGAATCCTTGCAATTCGCACTTGCTTCTGAAGGAAAGCTGCAGATTTGCTTTGTCGCAAATGCTGACCAGAATCTTGCGAATGCAATCAAAGGGCTTGCATCAGATAAGACAGTTCTGGATTTCAAGGCATTGGAAGTTACTCAAGCTCCTGACACCCAGAACGAACTGCTGATGACCAGCAAGTTTTATGCAGTCGAGGCGGTTTTGGGAGAGACTGCGACGATAGAGTCAGTGGAGATGACCCGTGCCATGGCCCGTATTGACATTGAGAATGCGTGCGACGGCATCACAATCACCGAGATTGTGTTCCATAACCGTTCTGTGAAGTCGGTTCTTGTAAACGACAATGACCTCGACTTGAATACAGGTTTTCTTGAAAGTGATGCGAAGAGGTATAGTTTGAATATGGTGGGGAATAGCCAGTCTCCTGCTAAAAAGGAGGCAGCAATCTATAGTTATGAGCAGTTTGCGAAAGTAGGTGCTGATTTGAACAACGAACGTCCTTATTTGGAGGTGCATTATGGCATTGAAGGAGAAAGCTCTGCCTATATACATAATATTTATTTTGAGGAAGAGTCTGCTAGTGGCAAAAAGGCCATTCCTCTCAAACGCAATACTCTTTATCGTGTAGCTGTCAGGAATGACAACAGCAAGATTAAATTCAACATCACAGTCTCTGATTGGAATACTGGAAAGGTTTATTGTGTGACAAGTGACGAACTCGTCTCTGGAGTATTGACAAGGTTCTTGGCTGTCGGAGATTTCATGCTGGAGGATGGCAGTATCATCAAGTCAGATGATGCTGGATTCGAAGCCAAGAAGGGCAAGGTAGTCGGAGTGGTCGCCGCCCTTTATCGCAATGGCGTCAAGGCCAAGAGCGGTGTCATAAGAGAACTGAAGGAACATGGCGTCGATACTCCTCATGGTCTGGTCCTTG
>RCNI01000132.1_pt1 | contig 47262 bp, 58 predicted proteins | sample 2041151 | NCBI WGS metagenome assembly RCNI01 (sample SAMN09708214, study PRJNA481090) | feces metagenome | isolation source: feces | place: Antarctica: Albino Rookery
TTCAAATGTGCGACAAGCATTTTTTGAGAACAAAGATTGTAAATCAAATAATTAACGAGTCTCTTTACAATTATTAAGAGACACTAGTGCAAATACATAAATATTATTTATATGGATAGAAATAATTGGTTTAGATGTCAATATCAGAAAGGAGATATTTATAAATCCATTACATTAAATAGTGACAATCCCATATCAACTCCCGATATTTTAGTTACACTATGTAAATTAGCATTAAAGGTCAGAGATGAAATTGATTACAAGACAGGTAAAAGAGTTGCATTAGAAGTCTTAAAAATACATGAGAAATTTATAAAATCTATCGAATATTCAAAATCTAGGAATGGTGCTTCCAAAAGTTATGTAATCAATAAATCAAGGAAAAAGGGAGTCAAAGTAGAAAGAATTGATTTAGAATTTTTTGGAGAATATGGAGTAATATCAAATAAGCATCCATTAGCTAATTATATTACGTTATATCGAGAAATGAAAGGTTGGAATAAATAAAAATGCTATGAATGAAAATATAATTGATAAAATAAAAAAACATTAGGAATTAATGGTGATTATTCTTATATCAAATTACTAGAAAAGTTATCGAAAAAAAGAGCAGAATGTCATCCTGACGGATTTAAAGATTTTGAAGAAAAACAGGCAAAAGAGGAGGAATTCAAAACCTTAAATAACCTTCTTATACAGTTAAAAAAATATTTGGAACAAAACAATAGAAATCTTCCTATAATTCCAGGTTTTGAAGAAAACCAGGATTATAGTTTGCAACTTATACAAGCGATCGGTAAAATTTCTGATTTAAATGATGAAATCTATTCTCTTAATAAGAAAATTGAACAAAAAGAATCTGAAATTAAATATCTGACCGATAAAGTCAACGGTTTAGAAGAAAAAAAGTATTGTCTTAGCCTAAAAAAGGTTGACTGTTTTTTAAGTTAAACCTGAAGCCTGTTGACTTCTTTATCTTATCCCTATAGTTTGTTGCCATAAAGTTTCCTGCCATCCCATGGTAATGCTAAAACCGATAGGATTTCCATAAGTGCCTTTATGGAACAACTTATGCTCCCAAAGATAATAGGCATTTATTTGTAATGATGTGCTCCGTTTGTAGATTTTTTATGGCAATGTTAATCCTTTCAGCCTGTGCATTATCTTTAGGGTTTCCATCTTCCGTCATACTGATAGTTATGCCATACTCTCTCAGCAGAGATATGTATTCTTTACTGGCATACTGACATTCTCTGTCTGAGTGATGTATGAGTTCTTTTCCGGAAGTATCATCCACACGCTTGAGAGCCATACGCAATGCATGAATGCAATGTCTTCATCCACAATCCTGCTTAAGACTTTCTTCTCATCGTATTTGTAATAAGCCTGCTTCGTTACGCCAAGCAGTCCACAAAGACGTCCAACATGATATCTGTGAGCATTCTTCGTGCGCAGATCAAGTACTACTTGGCGCCAGATTTATAACTGAGTGGAAATATTCGGGAGATATGCCCAATACTGTAACCCAATTCTGTATAAAGACGAATTACTTCCGAATAGTAACGTTCCTTTTTCTGTGCCTTATACTCTATCATAACATTCTTATTGGGTCAACTTTTTCCATTCCAAGACAATAATCGTGCAATCCTTTTTTCCAAATCGTTTTTAGGATTTCGCAAATCAAGTAAAATATCATACCATCCTTCTGATGGGTCTTGATAATTATCATAAATTTTTAGTAGAGCACTTTTTAATTCATTGCCTAACCCTAAATTTACTGCATAATCATCGGCGTTACACTCTTCTTCTAGTATATTACTAAATTGTTTGGGATTTTCCTGAATGTAAGCATGCCCCAATTCATGTGCTAATAAAGCGAATTCTTCTCCCTGAGAAAAATTAAACCTTGAACATTGAATTCTATATCGCTTAATAGTCATAGGAACTTGAGATGTATCAATACCATATGGATTATTAATATCCGATACATCATCTGAACTTTCTACTATAATATCATCTATTATATGTTGTAATGATTCACCATATTTAGTCCAAAAGTCATCAAATATTTTTGTATTATCTAAATTATTGAATCTCATATATTACATTAGTTTATATTTACATACAAATTTAGATATTAAAATCATATTCCCAAAAACTAAGTTTCCCTTTCACGTCCCCAATTGGTTTGTCAAACAGAATTGCGTCCTTCAGTACCCAGTTCCAAACTCCTTTCTCTGCCCAAGCAGACAGATGATTCTGTACGCAATCGGCTATAACTACGCTGCCGATGATAGCACCTTTGGGAAACCCGTCATACATACAGTTATAAATCAAAGATTGCGATGACTTTCTGATTATATCATATTGATTAAAGCTGTATCTAAACACAGGTTTGCTTGATGAAGCATGAATAAGTACCCTCTGACCTAAGTATTTCTTAGGGCAGCGCCAAGTTCTGTTCTCGATGTCTTTTATACCATGAGCGATAAGGCTCGCCCACGGCTGTTTGATGGATATTGCTTTCATTTTTTTGCTTTTTATAAAATACCATTTATATTTGCACCAGCATCTGTGACTGAAATGGCAAGGTTTTAATATTCAGGTTCGAGTCCTGTCAGGTGTTAGGTAATATTGCCGCATAACCTTAAAATATAAATCAAAATGATTTCATTTATATTCTTTAATTTAATCTTAGCAATATGCATTAATCTTTTTTCTGCATGGTTATATGATTCTATCAAAGAAAAGCGTTATCAAAATGCAATATTACTGATTATTATAGAGGACTGCGAATTGCAGTCCTCTTTTTTATACTCATCTACCCCAGCAGCCATCAAATGACTACCAGGAACAAATAATACAATTTGGGGTTCATTGATTATTCTTCTTTTTTTCTACAAGTTGTTCAAGCCTCTTTTCGCACTCGGTGCACTCAGTTTTCTTCCGTTCCAGTTTGTTCCTGAACTTAACCAGTTCCTCATCAGTATTCTCGTCAAAAAACATATTGTTCTTACGATTATACTCGATGTACTCATTCATTCTGCGTTCTGCTTTTGTTATCTGGGCTTTTGCAGAAATAAGTTTGGAAAGGCAGGAACTCACTTCAAGCGATTCGCCTGAACGCTTGTCATAGTGGTAAAAAGAAGTGTACACGTCATTCCTCGGATACTGGCATTGCAATCTGGCAACCCTCCATCTGATTACCCACATCCTTCTTTCGTACACTTCACGCGGGAAATCGTAAATATATAGAGTGACAGATTGATGGCCGTGACCATAGCAAATGCTGATTTGTACCCAATTCTCTATTTTCAGTTCCTTTTCAGCCTTGGCCATATCCTTAGCCGTCTGGAACCACTCATCCATGCTTTCCTGCTTTCCCATATCATTCAAAATTTAAAGTTAATTGTCCACATGGTTCTTTATATCCACAATTCGCCTTTAAGAAGGCTTTCCGTAAGGCTTCTTCTATTTTATCACGCATCTCCTTAGAAACATGATTTTTGTCTGCTTCACTGTTCATTTGGAGTATCTTGTTAAGGCTGCCATTTATTGGTTTTTCGTCAAAGAACAGACTATATTCCGTAAATATTCGGGTGGAATCTTTTGCGGCTTTCTCTTCTTCCGCATCCTGATATCGCTCTATTACCGTTTCCTGAGCTGCTCTCAAAACCCTTTGTCCCCGGTCGCACCTGCAGCCGTGCCATTCATTCTCATATATGACTGATATAGCACGCTTCTTGCGGATATTACCTATCTTCGCCCATCCGTAATAGACTTTCAGTTTACTCATTTTCACTACTCATATATTTAGCAAACAACGGACACTTGATGCAGTTGCAATCACAGCAAGGGTTCTGTTCGCATAGCTTATCTAATTCATACTCAGTAATACAATTTTTTCCCATAATTACCATTCCTTTCTTTGAGCCTTATCCATCAGCCTTTCCACTTCTGCACTGCTTATGGATAAGCGCATACTGTCAATAATTCCATTATTTAAATCAAGTACTCCATCATGGGTAATCGCAACATCATGGAGTTCTGTATCACTGCAATGCTGAAGGATACGCATTTCGTATCCTTTGCCAAGTAACAAACGTGCTTCTCTAAAACCGACACACGGAGAAACTCTAAAAACAAGATCTTTGTATTTCTTTATGATTTTCCTTGTAAGATAAAATGTGATACCGCGATTAATCACCATAATGACAGTTGTAATTCCGAACTTAAACCTGAATGCCTTCATTTTCCTTGATTTTTTTAATGAACAACTTTGATGAATAATTGATATATGCCTGCCAGCAACCATTGATACCGGACCATCTGAAACCGTTTCTTTTCAATTCATTCCTGACTGCTTCATCAGGCTTGCCGTCAAAGAACAACTGAATTCGGTTCTCGGAGTAGTTTTCCACCACATCAATATCACCGATTGAATACTCCTTGTTTTCCATGCTTTTCATTGTACGAGCTTTCTCAAGCTGCTGCTTAACCCTTCGGATATTTGCACCATTATTAGTGATAGTACATGACGCAAAACCGATTTCTCCGAAACAGTTAGGAACAAACAGCTCCCTTACCTGGTTTTCAGTCAAACCAAGTTCCACAAGCTTGTCATGTTTCTCAACTTCGAAAATTTTCTTGGAACGGATAATCTTGTTTGCAGCCTTCATGGTCTCCTGAACTCTTTCAAGCTCCTTCAACTTGTTTTCAAGTTTCTCCACTGCATTGTCATCATCCAAATAAATAGAATTGTTGTTTTCAACAGATGAGGCTTTTTCAGCCCAGTAATTGGCTTTCTCCGAATGTTTAACCGATTGTCCCATGGTATTCCAAATTTTTTCGCGATATTTCCTGTCCGCTGACCCATGTACAGGCTGCCCCATAGGAATGGCATCACTCATACTTTTACTTCTCTGATAGGCACTTTCTGCCCTTTGCGCTGATTCCTGAGATAATTCACGGTATCTCTCAGCACGAACGCGTTTACGTTCATCTCTGTCCATAATGTAAAAAAATTGGTTGGTTTGACTTTTATTTTACGTCTATAAAGATAGTGATTTTCAACGAGTTTTACAATCATAACTAACTGTTTTTTATCACCTTTTTCACATATAGGCCACGGTGGTAAACCGTGGCCTATAATCATTCCAAAAGCCCATCAAACAAGCCCCTTTCCCTAGGGCTCAAAGCTTCGTACTCATCACGGAAGAACTCCTCTTTTGTCCTGCCCATCTTCTTTCCTCTTCTGGTATGGACATCGAACGTATATAGTGGGATAGGTATAGGATTTCTCCGGACATCTTCCAACCAGACATCAACATCAATCATACGTTTGTCGTAGATGAAATTCTGAAGGTGGTCTGCATCACGGCATTTCTTACATTCACACAAAAGAAGTACAGCCTTGCTGACATATATGCGCCCTTTAGGCTCCTTGCTTCCCTTGTTCACCAGTTCATGACCTTGCCACAGAGCTTCAATCTCTTTCGTTATCACCCCGTAACAGTCCTCGGCACTTATGGTAAACAATCTTTTCCACACATAGTCCCTATAACCACTGGTCCACAATTCCAGAGCAAAATATCCGGCAACTGCTGCATCAGCCCTTCTTATAGCCTTCTGCATGGCTGATGAGACCTCAAAAAAATCATATCCTCTAACGGTTCTAATAATCATAAAAAATATTGACTTTTAGTTTATTACATCAGTAAAGTTAATTCTGATTGACAAGTTTTGCAAACAGGAACTTCGCCATTTTTACGCCATTTTCAGTATTTAAACTTGCACGTTATATTGTACTGAACAAGCTGCTTTGTCTTATCTTTACCATTATTGGTACTACCTTTCAGATTGATACTGTCACCGAAATGTTTCTTGATTAGCATGATAGACCTCTGCTCCTCCGCCTGGTTACGGAAGGCAGCCAGTCCGCCGGAATTGACAAATGTGGATTTCTGTTCAAAGTTGTAACGCAGATCTGTGAGAACCCTACGTTCCTTATACTTCATATAGCAGGAAATCCAAAAATCTTCCTTCAATCTCAAATCTTCGTTCCACCATGTATTCTTGTTGTAGAATACACCATACGAACAACCGGTTATCATCTTTGACAATGAAAGGAAACCAGTCTCATCATACATTACAGGAGATATTCTGGAAGTGAAACCGAACAGATGTACATCCATCATCTCAGCCAACTCTGCAAGATTGAAGATGATCCGTGTAATATCGTTCTTGTTCTTAACCCTCGAAGGTTCACCTTTCTCTGCATACAAAGACTTACAAGCATGAACATCATCATCAAGCATAAACAGGCGCTTGAAATGCTTTGCCATCCAGTTACGTTTCGGGATGAGACCTATCACATCATCGGGATGCGTCACTATCTCACAATCGGGATTGAACTGTCTGTACAGGTCCGCCTGGCTCTCTGCCACGCAGATTATCGGGTCGTTCACCAGCTTTTTTGCGAACACCCTGTCGTGCCGCTTATGGCTTGGTATTACGATTCTCAATTGCATGGCGGACATCCTTTATATCAACGACATTACTCTTGCCTACTTTCCCGGTCTTGTAACTCTCCATGTGCTGCATGTCAAGAGCTTCACGCAGCCAGTTACTATCCACCTCATTGGACGAAATGATTATGAATAACTCATGTTTTTCATCGAACTTGGGGATAAGTGGATAAACTGCCGTTTCATCCGTAATGGCTTCGAAACGCTCCTTGAATCCATCTGTTTCAGGCTCCGGAGCAAATTCAATACCCCAGTCCTGAAGTTCTGACTTATCCCATTCGTTCATCATCACGTCCATATCGTTCTCTCCGAAAGAAACATTGTCCTTTGTGGCATATTCCCTTAATTTGATTGTCGGTATATCTTCCGACAGCATCTTACATGGCAGTTCAGTATATCCGAGTTCCTTGCAAGCCCTTAACCTGAGATTGCCACAAACGACAATGTACTTATCATTGTACGGATAGACTATCAGTTCACGCAACTGTAGCATTTCCGGACTATCCTCAATGCTTTTCTTCATCGCTTCATAGCGGTTGTCCCTGAAGAAACGAGGGTTCTTGGGTAATCCCTGCAACTGCCCTTTGTTCATTTCCAGTTTGGATACAGGAACATTTTCAAAAGTAAATTCTGTTTTCATACCTTCTTTTTTATCATCAACACTAAAATCATCATCACTAAGTGGTATGCTAATCAGTTCTTTTTTCGTTGAAAGAAATCTTGTCCTTAATAAGCTGTTCAATATCCTTGCAACCGATACTCTGCAGGTATGTCATTGCAGCAATTATTATATCTGCCGCTTCTTCCTCCCTATCAGAATAATCACTTATATGTTCGCTTGGATTGCCCGTTGCCTTGACCAGTTCACGCCATTCCATTGATATGCCTATTGCCAGTCCATTATAAGAACTGTCCCTGGTAATCTTACGCCTTCGTAGGGCTATCTCCCTACATTTTATTGCGAGTTTGTTAAGTGTTATCATTATATTATTTGATTAGCATATTGTAAAATTAATTCACCAACAATATCAATCACTATGGTCCTCTAGTTTTCATGTTATTCTATTTATCCGACATTTCCACTTCATATCTCCGACTTACTGTTGTTCATCCTCAAGTTCTTTAAGTTTGGCTTTCAGCCTTTCGTCTTTTTTCTGATAAGCCGCATTCAGTTTATCAGACATTTCCTTGTGCTTTGCCGGATATTGTTCCCTGAACAGCATATTCTGGCATTCCTGAAGGTGCTTGTTATAAGTGACAGCAGACTCAGACAATTTGTATCGGATAAACTCTCTGTACCATTTCATCCGGTCTTGCGGATGTTCAGTTACGTACTTAACTATATCACCCTTATCTAACCTCAAGCCCAAAGAGTCAAGAAACTTGTAACCACAACTCTGTAAAACAAGTATGTCAAAAATAACCTGTTCGTTAAGTGTCATTGCCTCGGCTTTACTTGAATAATCCGTTATCTCATCAGCCCAACTACGCATGGTTTCAGTTGCCTTTTCAATAACAAGTTCTTGGTTTCGTTTCATCTGTTTCCTGATATTCTCTGACTCAACCTGTTTTGATACCGGACAATTGGAGGATTTCTTAAGGTAGAAGAATGATACCTTGAACTCAGGCCTGTTATAACCAAGAACCTCAATACATCTATAAATTTCGTTGTTACTCAGTTTCTCTGCAATTCTTTCGTCATCTTCATTATACCAGCATCTATTGTTAAATACGTTCTCATTAACGACCTCAAAGCCCATATCCTTGTACATCTTGACTGCGTCCTCTTTTCTTTGCTTTTCAAAGTCACCATTCCATGCATGTACAGCTTCAACAAGAATTACAGATTTACCGATACTAAGAGGCTCACCTTTCTTTACAAGATTCTCAGCTTCCTTCATAACTCGGTATTTTACATACTCTGCCTGCTTTTTGGCAAAGCATTCACGGTTGGTACACTTCTGCTCTGTACCTTTCATTTCGTAGAACAGGCATCCATGATTAGCCGTGTTGTTTACACAACTGGAACACAAAGGAATTTCTTCACAGAAACCATCCTCTTCAAAAAATTGAGCCTTGTCGATAACACAGAACAAATTATCCAAGTAATTCTTGATGTCAAAGAATTTAGCACCTTCTTTTTTGTCAATTTTATGTTCCAGGAATTCTTGTTGAATTTCTACATCAAGTTTAGCAAGCAACATCGCACCACTGATAGGTATGAGTTCTTGTCTCAGCATCTCAACTAGTTCTGGAATAAGCCCTTTGAGTTTCACTCTGTCCTGAACGAATCGGATAGACTTGCCAAATCTGATTGCAATATCTTCAACTGCATTACCGTTTTCAAGGAGCAGGGAGAAAGCAATGGCTTCCTCAACAGGATCCACGTCCTGGCGCTGCAAGTTCTCTGTTATCATTGCATCGAAAGCCTGCTCACCGGTCATATCCCTTATGATACAGGGTATTTCGTTATAACGTGCAGATTTGTTTGCTAGAAGATTCCATGCTCGGAAACGTCTCTCACCGCACACAATCTCGTATCGTGGTTCTACAGATACAACCTCTCCGGTTTCTTCATCAATGTACGCTTCTCCACCACTAATTTCCCTGACAGTGATAGGTTGCAACAAACCCTGTTCTTCTATGTTCTGAGCAAGTTCCTCAAGCTTCGCTTCGTCAAAAGTTTTACGAGGATTCATCGGCGACGGATTTATGTACATCACCGGTAGCTTTTGAATTTCAGCCATAATTTCAAGTATTAATAGTTTGACTTTTAATTTATTACATCAGTAAAGATAGCTCTAATTGACAAGTTTTACAAACAGAAACTTCGCCATTTTACAGCCTTTTTATGATTGATATAAAATGCCTGTTTGCAGTCTCTTCAAATGCTTCAACATGTTTATCAGTCACTTTGACAAGACAATGGCCATTGAGTGTAAGGTGAACGTTCTTCCACCCGAAATGACCGCATATCTCATTTTTCTTTTCCAATCCTTTCTTGTTGAATTTTATTTCAAATTCCTTTACCTGACCTATATTTACGTTCATATTCTTCAAGTTGTCTTCTCTGTTTATCCAGGCTTTTCTTCTTCATGAATGCCAACGTATCATTGGACCGTTTCAATGCTTTCTGTGCTTCCCTATCGCCACCGGCAGCCTTTTCCTGCAACATCTTCCTGTAGTCGTCATAATAGAGCCCGCTACTTTCTTCTTCAGTCTGCTGCTTATGTTCATTGAAAGACAATGAATCTGCTCTTGTGCTTCTTTCCCTGTTGTATTGCTTTAGCCACCCCATGATTACGGAACCATCCAGACGATTATATATCTCTCCATACCTGCCTTTCATGGCATTACGGAAAGCTAACTTCAAATCATCAATTTTGAAGTACGGATATTCCTCGATAATCAAGTCAGTTGTCACAGCTACCTGCGAATCATTCATTGTATTTGACGCATTAAAGAAATCAACAACTTCAGACAACAATATCACTACAATTGCACGTACATGGTTTTCACCAAGTTCCATGGTAACTGTTGCAAGTGCCGGCACTGATGATTCAAAAACATCATCGACACTCTTAGGTTTCAGAACCCGTAAGTATTGCTTCGGCGAGGTCTTTAAGACGGCTAACTGATTCCTTTCTGCCTCCTGCCGTATTGTTATTTCGTTTTTCATCATAATTTCCCTCCAATATTTTTGTAAAGTTTGCAGCCTTGAATATCCAGTCAAAGTCACATTTCCAGTTCCTGTCATTACACCCGAGAAGGAACGGACTGGCTGCCACCTTCTGCAGAACCAGACAAACCGTGTTCTTGTCATATTCCGCTATTCTTGCCTTAACAGCCTTACGCCTTGCTTCCGTCATATTTGCCACCATCGGCAGTTTACCCTTGAAAGTTTCATTGAAGTATGATTGCAGACCGATATAATCTACAGGTTCATTCTTGACAGGAGTGGGCAAAGAAAGCCCGTCTTTCTTTGTATCTCCTTTAGGAGATTTTTCTTTATTATTCTTTACTTTACTTTTCTTTACTTTACTTGTTATGGAATTTTCGACCGTTGTTACACTATTGTTATCGTTTTCTGATAACAGTGTTATAACAGTGTTATTTTCCAACTGTTTTTCAGCCGATTTCTCAGCATTCGCCCATCTCCTTGCCATGCCTTTCTTCCCAGCTTCCGAGCGTTTAGCCTTTTCACTGTCTTTGATACCCATCCTGCGTGAGAGGCTTTCGGAGTAGAAGTACTTACCGTCATCGGTAAAGACAAATAACCCAAAATCCTCTACGACTGACTTAATTAGTGAGGCGTCTTCACGAAGGTCAAAGGCTATAACATTATAATCTTTGACACTCATGTAATTCGGTTCCTCACGAAGCCTTTCCAGTATCATAAAAAAGACACCATATCCGGCAGCTTTGTGCCGCATTCTCAAACGTATCAGTTTCTCGGAATTACGAGCATTGCTATCATGGGAAAAATAGCTTTGTTTCTTCTCCATAACAACCTCCTAAAACTCTATCGGTATCACTTCATATTCAATTCTTGGCTCTTTCTTGTCGATGAACTTCTGAACATCAATATGAGTACAATACCTGTCATTCTCGATTGTTTTTGTCAATTGCAGACAGTCCAGCAAAATTTTTAAAGAATTATCCAAGTCCGGACGATTGCTAGAGTAATATATTTTAGCAACCAACTTGAAATAACCCTTGACCATTCGTCCACGTTCCGGACACTGGATATAGAATGTTTTCTCATATTCAGTAAGCACCTTTTGTTTTGCCAGCTTAGGATGGCCGTTCACATTGACTATCTTATAACAGTTGCTCTTGCTTGGTATCTGTCCTCTAATTACATACATAAGCTATAGTATTACATTGGTTAATTGTTTTCCGTTGGTTTTTACCATCCACTTACCTTTCTCCGGTTGTTCAATTCTCAAATCCTCAACTTTACCGAAGGTTTTAATATTTCCGCACAGGTCAACAACCCATCCTTCTTTCCCAGGATATGGTCTTATGACACGACCTATCATCTGGTAATACAGTGCCAATGACATCGTTGGTCTGCATAGGACGATTGTATCCAGTTCTGGGTAATCAAATCCTGTGGTAAGTACACCGCAATTGGCTACGACCTTTATTTTGCCGGACTTGAATTCCGAGAGAATTTTTTCACGTTCCTTTTTTGGTGTTGTACCACTGACAACAGCACTGTCTGGTATCTCATGGGTAAGCATTTCGGCTTCCTTGACAAATCTTGTAAATACCAGTATTCCACGTCTTGGAATTCCACTCTTAGGTGCCAGTAACCTTCTTACCATACTTATCAGATATCCGTATAGGTCCACCCTTTCAAATTCTTTGGAAAGACTCCTGTCATCGAAGTCTGCACCGGTTGAGTTCTTCCTGACATTCACAAGTTCTACCCTTGTCAAGTCGAAATACTTCAGTCTGGTAAGGAACCCCCTTGCAAGAAGTTCACTGACCTGGCAATAGTAGATGACATCACTGAACACCCTCGGTCTCGTTCTCGTGAGAAACTTGAGCATCGAACCGTTCATTGTACTGCACAACCTGTAAGGGGTGGCAGTAAGCCCGACTATTCGCCTTTCTGCAGCAGAGAAAAAGTCTACATACATACCCTCTGTCGGATTAACAAGATGGCACTCATCAATGAGTATGTACTTGAAATGCTTAAAATCATCCATGTGGTTATACACGCTGCCGATGGTGGCAAATGTAATCCTGTTTATATCCTTTCTCTTTACTGAAGCTGAATAGCATCCGGCATCAAAGATTCCGTATGTCTGCAACTTGGCAAAGTTCTGTTCCAGGATTTCCTTATTTGGCTGGAACACCAGCAAAGGTTCATTAAGTCTCGCCGCTATATCAGCTATGATGAGGCTTTTCCCTGCACCGGTAGGTAATACCATGAGATAGTTCTTGCCATTTTTCAGCCTGTAGTGTGATATGGCTGCATTACTTGCATTCTGCTGATAATCTCTTAATTGGAATTTCATATACTCATTATACCTTTATGGACCTTTTCGTGACAGGAAGCACACAGAGTTACAAGACAATCAAGATGTTCAAGTTCCTTTCCGACAATTGACACGCCGTTAACCTTATATCTCTTATGATGCACCTCCAAAGGATAGCATGAACCGCAAATCCTACACTTATGCCCATCCCTTAACCTCACATCCCTTGTAACTTTATCCCAATATGGATTGTTAAGTGAACGTACATAATTGGATTTGCGGCCACGCTTATGCTGCAATCTACTCATCTCCTACAGCATCATTGAATTCATCCTCACCCATCACATCATTGTCCGGAAGCATGTCATGTTCCTCATCAAACTCTTCATCGGAAGGCTTCTCCGGAGCAGGAAAATCAAGCCCGAACAGCTCCATCATTGCAGTACGATTCTTGTCTTCCTGAGCCCATAATGATGATTTGTCGTATGATGGAATCTTGTCAGTCTTGGCCAGTGCAACCTTACCGTTAAAAATTGAATAGTAAAGAAAGTATCCATTCAATGCAATACGGAAAGTCTTAGTTGCCGGCAACTGCTTTTCTTCTGTACCCTCCTGAACTTTGGCCGCATAGTCCTTAACCTGTTTGTTCAAGGCATTAAGCCTTTCCTCGGCATCAGACTTGATACGCTTGGCCTCTTCCTTTGCATTCAACAGTGCACTTTCCGCTTCAGGTAGTTTTTGCTCGACAAGTTTGCAATACTTTCCGCGCAAATCCGATTTCTCTACATCATCCATGTAGCGTGTTGCTATCTCGTTTTCCGGAAACAGAGCATTGAAATGCTCGTTCACCGCTTTCAATATGTCTTTTTCACTTTCTGCCTTCTCAAACTGCAGTTCCAAAGGAAACTGTTCCTTTACCGCTTCCGGAAGAACAAATTGCAATTCTTCCGGCTCATAATCTTTAATTATTGCCATATTTAATATTTGTTTTCGTACTCGGCTGCGAACGCCGAATAATATTTATCACTTGGTAATGGTAACTGGATACCGTATTCTGTCATTATATCTGCCTTGACAGCTTCAAGAAAATGTGACATTTCCATAGTGCTGAGATTCTTCGTTCCTCTCGCAAGTTCCGTTGTATCACCCTTAGGAGTGACAATCATCTTTGTAAGAAACTTCTTGCAATACAGGTCATGTATAGTTTCCACACCTTCCTTCGTACTCCAGTATGCTTCACCTGTAAACTCACGCAAGGCACTACCCACACATCTGAACCACATCCACATGAGTGCGTTCTGGTCAAGACTTCTCGGTTTCGTTTTCCTCTTTATTGTAAGTGTATACTCACCATTACGGAGAAGGCTCAGCATGAAATTGAAGTCCTTATCCATGGTAACCTTCCCGTCTTTCTTGATTATCGTAGCTTCCATGATTATCTATATGGTGGTGGAAATGGAAGTCCGTCACCATCTACATTGTGATACTGCGATTGCTGTGTGTGTTGTGGTGGCTGATGGTATTGCGGTTGAGGCTGGTGCGCAGGTGGTTGTTGTACTTGTTGTGATTGCTTTACTACAAGCATTTCCATGTTGTCAACGAATATCTCTGTAATATACCGTTTCACCTTGCTGTTGTCCTCATAACTTCGTGTCCTTATCTTACCCTCGACATATATTTTATCTCCCTTATGAAGATATTTTTCAGCCACCTCTGCAAGACCTTTCCACATGACTATGTTATGCCACTCTGTCCTGTCCGGTACCTGAGTACCGTTCTGCAAGGTGTAACCTTTCTCTGTTGTAGCCAGAGTAAACTGGCAGACCTTTACTCCTCCGTCAAGTACCCTTACTTCCGGGTCCTTACCAAGATGTCCTATCAACTGTACCTTGTTAAGCATTTGTATCCTCCTTTCTTAATGTAATTCTTATAGATGCGGCTGTCTCGGTCTCCTTGATGTATTGTTTGTACAGTTCCGGATGATCCGATTGAAACTTCTTCGTATCAAATGTTTTCTTCGTTCCTGCAGGAGTGATTGTAGCCTTGAATCCTCCAGTGTCCCAAGACTTGACATCATGTTCAATCATGGCTCGTTTCAACGAATCCTTGAAACCGTCAATAAACGGCTGTATTCTCTCAACTTCAGCTACGGCTTCAAGATATTTGTTAATCATATCCTGTGGCAGTAGTTGCACTTCATCCTGCTTGTGTTCAAGTGCAGTCTCTGTTTCCAGGTAACGTATCCCTTCAACCTCACACTGCAATAACCTTTTAACCTCTTCATCTGATTTGCGTTCAAGTGGAATAAGCTCTGACTTTTCATTGTAAAGCCATACACCGAACAGCCTGTCCACTTTCAGATTCGGGTTCTGCATCTCGAACAAATAAGCGTATATGGACAACTGCCACTCCAAATACGCCTTATCCGGGGAATACGTTGTCTTGATGTCTGCAAGTGCTATCTTTCCGTCCTTCTCCCACACACAGTCGATATTGGAAGCGAAGTGTTCCTCATCAGATACTGTATATTCATTACTCAGTACTTTATATCCGGCACCAGTTCTGATAAACACATAGTTCATTGCTTCCAGACTTTCCGGTTCAAAGCCTGTCATGTCGGTAAACTGGCATTCGTGATGAACCCTTGTACCTCTTTCCGCTGCACGTTCAAGTATATACTGAGGTACTTCCTTATACTTGTCTGGGAACAACTGTCTCTTTATCATTCCCGTAATTCCTGATAGCTGCTTGTCGCCCAGGAAATATGTGTGGTTCCCTTCGTTGAAAACCACACTAGACTTAACCAATTCTATCATTCCGGATATTTTTTACACATTTCCATTGTTGCATTCCTGAACTCCATATTCTGCTGAATAGCCGAATACTTTTTCCATACCTCGTTAATCTCATATCTGCTCTGACATGCATTCACTTCCGCAATTGCTTCCTTAAGCTGTTTGCCTGTAAAGACATTTGGATTCTGTTGTTGAGGCTGTTGTTTCTTCTTAGAAGTAGGGAAATGGAATCTTTCCTTGCCTTTATCATCTACGACTATACACTTGCTGACCTCTCTGTTCTCGTCATATTCAATCTCGCTAACAGAAAACTTTGTATATGTAGAACATCTTCCCGAGTTATTCCTTGTAATCTCACTGGATTCAAGTGTTATCCAAATGAAAGGTGACGAGTATAGTTCACGACCTATACCCCAGTTGAAACCTGCACGCTTGAAAGCATCCGAAGCCTGTCCTTTTTCCTTTTCTGTATTGGATTCAGTTCCGACATCCTGTTTACTCACCCATTCTTTTTTCCGCTCATCATAAATGGATATGGTGCAGAACAGGTTTCCGTTAACGACCTCATGGTCTCTCTTCCAGTTCATAGGACCGAAAACCTCATCAAGAAGTCTCATGTCCACCCTGGCATCCTTGTAAAGAAGTAATGTACATCCTTTCTCGTTTATTGTACCGATACGGCATTCAATCTCATTTGCCTTCAAGGTTCTTATATTTACAACCTTATCAGAAAGTGTCTCTTTCACTTCCTCTACTTTTGTCTCCTGAACTTCTTGTGCAGGAGCTTCTGTTTTAGCTTTTCTTTCAGCCATAATTTCAAGTATTAATAGTTTGACTTTTAGTTTATTACATCAGTAAAGTTAATTCTGATTGACAAGTTTTGCAAACAGGAACTTCGCCATTTTTACACCTTAACTTTTGTTTTCAAGCCACCCGTAAAAACAGTGTGGTACCGGCAGGGCTCGAACCTGCATTTCCCCGTTTTTTAGCGAGATGGTGTTACCATTACACCCACGGTACCATTTTACCACCCCAACACGTGGAGCGGTATTGTTTAGTAATCATTTGCAATACTCCTGACCGCAATCAGTAACTCGTGAGCCATACGGGACTTGAACCCGTGACCTCCCCCGATGCTCAAAGGGGTGTTCTACCACCTGAACTAAAGGCTCAAGATTGGGCGACTTTCACAAGTGGCCCGCTCAAACAATTTAAAATATCAAAGTCATTTATTGACATTTATATAGAAACCCCACCTTCACAGGCTTATATCATTATTTCTTCTTCCTTTTGATATGTTTGCGTCTGGCGCAATGTCTCAGCACATCACTTGCTTTACAGAACCACTTACCGTTTTGTTTGTTAGTCGGTTTCTCGAATCTTATTGAACCGTTCTCTATAAGTTTGTTCAGCTTACCTTCACCGCCAACTATCTTTGCGCTCAAGTCCTTTGAGAAACATTCATCCTCCATAGCCAGCAATATGTTTTCCAGTAATATTGCTGCCGTATTGTCAACAAGCATTGTTGGCATAATCCTATTGTTTAACTGGTAAATCATCAGCTTACACGTTTGACTGTTATTGTTCCGGCATTACGGTCTGTCTTGTAAGTCCAGTTCATGCCTGATGCACGTTCCGAATCCAACCTTAGAGTAAGGGTATTCATAACCGTCACCCTTTGCAGGATGCAGAAAACTTCTTCAGCACCGACCTTCATAGCACGCAATGTTGATATTACAGGTCTTCTCTCCATCAACTCTATCTTTCTCTCCATACAATTATACAACCATATACCGATGCAATTACCATAATTACACAGGAGCCTATCCATATACCCTGCACCGGACTAGGTGTTGTGATAGCTCCATACAACATGCCGATAGCACATATAGCAACCATCAGCGCCCAAACAAAATTGAATATCTTCATTTTGATAATTTTAGAGTTCCGGTGGGCGGAATCGAACCGCCACCCTGCAGAAGTAATTGTAATCCTAATCAAAGCCCTCAGTTTACTGCTGCTCTACCGTTAAGCTACACCGGAATGTTCCCTCCGAGATTTTCTGATAATAGATTATTTTTCGGAGGGATTTCTTAATTTTACGCTGTCAAACTCAAAAAATTAAGAACTATGAATTATTTATTGTAGTATCTCTTTTTTTTGTATCATAAAGCCTGCTCATACAGACCGAATTATTGTAAATTCTACACTCTGTCGGACCGCCTGTTATCCACAGTGAATTACTATACCAATCTGGTACGTCCGTCAGCCTAAAGATGTCAAGGAACTCTTCTCTTTTGGTTCCCGGATAGGCGGTCAAGCCACACCGGGTAGTGATTTGTCAGTCACCGAAAATGGACTTTCTCAAGTCCTCCTTGGTTGCAGAGAGTATATCTTCTGCATACCCCTTGTAAGCTTCAGAAGAATAGAGGGAATCAGTAGCCAAGTAATAAATTACAGACTGATATTCTTTACCAACACTGATTGTTGCGGAACTAATCTCTCTTTCAACTGCTTTCTGGTTTTCATCAAGCATCCAGACTTTCTGGCCTAACTCGAATTTTGGTTTTCTTACTTCCATAATCTTTCGTTTTTTTTGGTTTTTGACTTTTAGTGAGGTTTATAATTACGAAAATTTATATCTCAAATAATCGGCTTCATTTGCAAAGCCAGGGTCAATATAGCTGAAGTCATCATCTTCATCTTCTTCTAAATAGCTTTCAGCCACCTTTAATTCTTCTTCAAGAAAACTTATGAACTTTTCCTTGCTGTCATCCGTATTGAAATAAGATTGCATCTCTTCTTCTGTCATAGACTTAGCCATTTCGATATCATCTGTAAGTGTAATGACTTCATTTCTATAGGAATATTCACCAGTTTTCATATTGACTTTTAATTTTAAATTGTTACTTTTGTATGTGTGATTGATTGACGATGCAAATATATCGCTATTTGACGATATAAGCAAACTAATAAATCAAATAATATAGTCATTTGACGATTATTAACATTTATGTAGAATACCATTATGGAAACAGTATTAGAAAGATTGAAATTGTTTATATCTGAGTCTGATTTGACTCCAAGAGCATTTGCAATAAAAATAGATTTTAATTATTCAACATTGAATAACTACTTAACAGGCAGAAGAACTACAATAGATTTAGATTTAATCAATAAAACAATATCGTCATTTGAAAATTTATCCTCCGAATGGCTCATGCGTGGCAAGGGCGAAATGCTACTGACATCTGAACCTGCAGAGGACAGATTGAATAAACTGATTGATACAATCACATTCCAGCAGGACACAATCAAGAATTATAAGAATTTAATAACTGATTTGGAAAATAAGAACAGACTATTGGAAGAAGAACTGACAATAGTCAAAAACAACAAACTAATCGGATAAAATGAATTTCGTATTCTGGAACATACATAAAAACAAGAACATCTTCTCTGCAATAAAAGAACTCGCAATAACAGAAGATGTAGACATTCTTATGATTGCGGAATATCCTGAATGCTCAGAAAAAGAGTTGTTGGAAATATTAAACAAAGAACCATCTTTATATAAATATCAATACGTTCCTTCAAATTCTCCAACTGACAAGGTTAGAATCTTCACACGTTTTGATGCATCATTCATCAGTAATTCTAATGACAAAAAGAGATTGAGCGCAAAACAACTGTTCAGTTCTTTACTTAAAAAGAATATTACGCTGATAACTTGCCACTTACCAAGCAAAATAAATATGACGGATGATGAACTCTCTGAATATTCTACGGAAGTGGCTGAATTCATCGAGGAAGTAGAACAGCAAGTAGGACATCAAAGAACTATCATTTGCGGTGATTTTAATATGAACCCATTTGATAAGGGTATGATAAAAACGAAAGGAATGCATGCTGTGATGGATAGGTCTGTTATCTGCAACAATGGAACGGCTACCGTAAGAGGTAAAAAATATAAATTCCTATATAATCCAATGTGGGGATTCCTTGGAGATACAGGAAAAGGGAAGGTGTCGGGAACAATGTATTACAATTCATCACAGTCTATCAATTTCTATTGGCATATTTACGACCAGGTACTTATAAGACCAGAACTGATTGACTACTTTGACGATTCACTCTTAGAAATAATCACTTGTATCAACCAGAACCAACTTATAACGTCTAACTTTGTAATAGATAAACAATATTCAGACCATTTACCAATAAAGTTTAATTTAAAAATATGAGATTATGGAAATGAAAAATTTATGGAAAGTATCTGCGCCAACAACTGCAGCACCAAATAAAATAATTGAAGTTCAAGCACAAAACTTAACTGAAGTAACTAATGGACTTGTTGTCGGTGAAGTTATAACAAAGACTCCTTCTACTGTATCAGGCTATATAGTGAGCAAGGTATCTCCAATAACCAACAATCCCAATATATTGGAGTGTACATTTAATGCTATAGTTCCCAATTTGAGTTATAAGTTACAAATCATGAAGATTGTGTTCTCTGTGCTTGAGTTCTACCCATTGATGCTGAATGACTATATAAATGATAAAGAATATAAAGTTAATAGTGAAGATGATTTAAAAAGCAAATTGGAAGAAATCATTCCAAGTCCTAATATGACTAAAGTTATAAACAACCTTATGATTCAGGCTTCAATCAAGTCTACTGAATCAAATAAATAAAACAGCAGGACACCATCAAGAACCTGCAGGCAAGAATCAAGGAACTGGAGGCGGAACTTATTATAAACAAACAAAAGATTGGATAAAATGAAAAAGTTATTATTATTCTTTACATTAATGTTTCCTATATTATGCATGGGGCAGAGTGTTGAATCAAAAGTTGACGATTTTACTGGAGAAAAGGTAATAACTACCTCATGGGAAAAAATATATACAGGTGGATTAACAGGCAAAAGTCAAACAAGAGTCAGATTCAGACATGAAAACAATAATGATTACATGGAGTTCAGACTATTTACTGACTGTGTTACTTCATGCAACAAAGATGATGAAATACTAATCAAAACCAATAACGGACTGGTAAGACTTTCAAATTCAGCATATACATTATCAAAACCAGGAGATTGGGCGCCTTCAGCAATAAACAATAAACAAGGTATATATTTAATATGTTATGGAGATATGACAAAGCTGAAAGACTGTAAAGCTGAAAGACTGTAAAGCTGAAAAAATAAGATTCTACCTAACAGACGGATATAGAGATATAGAGCTTAAAGAAAAAGATTCAGAAATGCTTAACGAATTATACAATATATTCAGATCTGAACTACTAAAATCTAAATACAAATAAGTCCTATTTATTAGCTGCTGGAATTTGCGTCTGGACTTTGAAAATGGAATGCTTACAGATGCAAACCAATATTAGAAAAATGATATGCCGAAATAGAATTTGGGAAGAACTTAAACAAGGAAAAGCAACATAATAAAAGAAAATACAATGAAAAAAGAGAAAAGGAAAGAGTTGAAAATCTATAAACGAAGATACAGGAAAAACAAGAAGAAAGGTAAAAGAAAAAACGCTTCACCTGGTGTTTTCCCTCTTATTAACATAAAAGTGCAAACTAATCTATTATCTTTTTTCAGAAGCAAAGGTTTTATAAATAAAGATTACATAACTGATAAAGTTATAGCCCCCAAAATATTCTCTTTAGAAGAAAGTTGTGACGATTGTATAATATTCTTTAAATGCCTAATATCATCCTATCTATTAACCGATAAAACTACTATTGTAGATTTTAAGATTTGTGAAAGAATTGATATTACAAACGCAATGTTACTAAAGGTTGTAATAAAAGAATTAATAGCAACAAAAGAACGATATAATCAAACATTTTATAATCCTACAAACAAAAGTCTTAAATATTTCAAATCCAAATGCAGCAAATTAAACAGATCTTTATTTGCATTAAAATTAGTAGATGGTATTGAAGAAAAAGAATTCGAGGATGTACAACCTGAAGAAGGTTTCCTATATTTAGGGCTACAAACCAACATGGCAAGTAAGACCTCATACAAAGAGAATAAAAAAGGATTTCTTTGTACAATAGTTAGAGAATTCATTAATGAATCATTAGCACAATCAGATGCAATTCTAAATGTTAATGGAGTTCACAAAATAGATAGACTTTTATCAGAGATATTCAATAATGCCGAAGACCACAGCATACACAATGAATGGTATGTCGATGGTGTTTCTTTCAAAAACATTATTGATGGAGAGCCTATAATAGAACTTAACTTAGGAATATTAAACTTTGGTTTTTCTATTTCAGAAGGTATAATTAACAATGAAAAGAAAAACAAAGAAATGATGACTAATATAAAAAAATGGTATGATAGACATTCTGAATTAAAGAAACAAACAGAATCCAAACTTAATAAAGATGACTTATATACATTATATAGTCTACAAGATGGAGTAAGCCGATTGAAATATGAAGATGAAAGTAGAGGACATGGAACAATGAATTTTATAAGAGCATTTATAACCCTTGGTTCATTTGGAAAAGAAAACCCTGAATATAAACCTCATCTAAATATCATTTCAGGCAAGACATGTGTACATTGCGATAATGAAGTAGAACCATATAAGGAAAACAATAACTACTTACTATCATTAAATAAGGAAAAAGATATATCTTTATTACCTGAGGATAATTACCTTAAACATATGCAAGAATATTTCCCAGGTACATTCCTTGAAGTTAAGATATATCTAAACAAAAAATATTTTAGTAAGGCTTTAAAAAATAAAGAAAATGAAAATGAAAACAATAAAGTTAACCAAAGCGCATAGAGGTCCAAACAGTACAATGTTTACAGGTAGACCGCAGGGTTATCAAGTAAGAGAAGAACTTAATTTAAACCAATATGATAAAGATAAAGAAGAATATGAAGTATCAATTCCAGAAGGAACAACATCAGTCAACCCTTCATTTTATTTAGGTTTTTTCTATGAAAGCATCTGCAATCTTGGAGGAATGGACAAATTCCATGAAAAATATAAAATCACATATGAAGATAAAGATCCTGAAGTCATTGATTGCTTAAAAGAAGATATTGCAGACAACGAAAGGCAGGCTTTAATAGAATATAAAAACAGAAAATAGTTTATGGAAAATTTACCTTTTATTCCATTTAAAAATGATTCATTAATGAATCAGCCTTTTATTTTTACATATCAACCTTTAGATAGTGCATATTACAGTAAAAAAGAAGATGATTTAAAAAGAATTGAAGAGATTATTGGTAAGGATTCCTATGCAAATTTAGTTTCAACAATAGCTATAATAGTAACATTAGTTATATTCATCATACAAAGTTGGAATTCTAATAAAGACAGAAAAAAGGGAATAAAGCAGAACTGGTTCATGTCTGTTATAATACAGCCAAATTTAGATAGCATTGATAAATTTTACAACCAGGTATTTCAACGTATAAGTAGGAGTATTAATGATCTACAAAGAGAAACAGATAGAAGATTTATACCTAGACAAAAAGCCAGAGCTAATAGAGCGCTTAGAGATTTAAGAAATAACTTTTTTGACGATTTCGTTACTATTGTACAATCATACGATAAATCTTTGGCTACAAATATTAATATAACAATAAACGATTTACAAGATTTATGTTCACAACAAATCGACAATTACTTAAACGCAGACACGTATTCTTTGAAAAAAAGAATATATGAAAATAGAGCTGCATTAATCAGTCTCCTTTATGAAGGCATAAAAGGAAAAGATAAGTGGTATATTAGGATATTAAAAAAGATAAGAGAATACATTCCATTCCACTTTCATTCCAGTTGAGTATTTTTCAACACTTGTAACATACTGATTTACAGACTAGAGCATCACATTTCAAAAGCTATGTCTAGTTTAGTTTTTGTGTTGTGATACTCCTGTCAATAGCGATTGACTGGAGTATCTTTTTTTTATTATTACACAAACCGCTACTCGTCTATTTATTCAGGATTACATAAACACTACTGCATAATTGCCGTCACACGTATGTGTGACGCGTGTGCTCCATACGTATAACGCATGTGGCACGTACGTGTAACGCATGTGCTTCATACGTGTCACGATAAAGACAAGAAGAGTTTTATCGTCCAGGTTACTTCTGTGCTAGGACATTCCTGTCAATGACGATTGGCAGAAGTATCTGTCAGCCTTTCCGGCACACTACAAAACGATGCATTCCATCCTTAAATTCATAACTTTCCTGCAAGCCGGATTTCTTGCATATCGCACTGACCAACGCCAGACCCAATCCGGTGGAACCTTCCTTTCGACCACCTTGATAAAAGCGTTCAAAGACACGTTTTTCATCCAGTGCGGACTTGCCACTATTGGCTATCACCAAATTCCGGTCTGAAACATGTATCAAAAGTTCTCCACCTTCCTCTCCATGCAAAAAAGCGTTCTTCAGCAAATTGGTAAACAAAATGGAAGCCAATGACTCATTCATATAGACTTTAAAAGAACCAGGCATCTGTGTAATTACATTCACCTTACAATAAGCATAAACCTCCATATAATCAGGCAAGTACCGCTCAACCAAGTCATTAAAACAAACCTCTTTCTCATCAAGATACTGTCCGTTGTCAATCTTGCACAAGAGCAACAACGAACGGTTCATACGAGTCAACGACAGCAAGGTGTGATGTGTTTTGAAAAGTTCCTCCATCTGCTTTTCACTCAAGCTATCATCGTCCATCAACATTTCAAGACGGTTGATGCAGATAGCCAACGGAGTCTGCATTTCATGCGAAGCATTGCCGATAAACAATTTCTGCTGCTCGAATAATTTTTCGCTGCGCCGAGAATACTCCTGCACCGCCTCATTCAGTTCACAAAATTCAGAAACACAAGTATCATTTATCAACGGTTCATTCCTACCCCCCAACCGATAATCCTTCAGCCAGTTGAGCAGTACATACAAGGGTTTCATAGATTTTCTGAAGGTCCACACATTCACACACAGAAGCACGAGCAATAGAGTGACATATAGAAAGACAATCCATTCTAGAATAGCCTGCTTCAAATCGTCCTTTTCAATGGTAGGAATATACACCACCAACTCCATATACCCTCCATCAGCCTTGCGGAAAATAGAAGTCAACACTCTGGCAGGCTCGGTTTCCTTCTTCTCAGGCAAATACACCATTTCATCGTGATAAGACACCGCCGGATGAGAAGCGGCATATTCCTCGGTCACCTCATTCAAATAATATTGGTTGTTAGAACCGGCATTAGCCTCCGGCATATCCTCTCCTGCCAAAGCACGAATCATCAGCCCCTCCGAATAATCCTCTAAAGCATCGTCCACCTCATCGTTCACCTCTTCCATCACTGCCACATAAAACAGGGCGGCCCATACTGTAAGCACCAAGACGAAAAAGAGCGACATCTGCCGCATGACAACAGAAAACAACTTCATTCTATCACAAATTTATATCCAAAACCATACACCGCCTTCAGTTCCGGCTCTGCTCCGGCGTCCTTCAATCTCTTGCGAAGATTCTTTATCTGAGCATAAATGAAATCAAAATTGTCTACCTGGTCAATATGGTCTCCCCACACCGATTCAGCCAGCGTGCCTTTGCTAACCATCCTTCCCGGGCGCGACATGAAATAAAACAAGATATCATATTCCTTCCGGTTAAGTTCCAGTTCTTTTCCATCTACCATCACCTTGAAAGTATCAGGCAGAATCTCAATATTACCAAACCGCAATGTCTTCTCCCCCTCCCTCATGTTTCTACGCAGTATACTCTTGATGCGCGCATGAAGTTCCGCCAGATGATAAGGTTTTGGCAAATAATCGTCTGCGCCCAAATCCAGCCCGTTCACCTTATCCTCCAGCGAGTCTTTGGCCGAAAGAATAATCACACTGCTCTTTTTTCCCATAGCCCGCAGCTCATGCAACAAATCCAATCCATTCCCATCGGGCAACATGATATCCAACAAGATACAATCGTAATCATAATCACTGACTTTAAGAAGCGCTGTATGATAATCGGGTGCCTGAGACACCACATACCGTTCCTTCTCCAATGATCTTACGGTTATTTCACGTAAGTCGTCATCATCTTCTACTACAAGGATTTTCATAACCAACTCATTTTTAGTTACACAAATGTATATAAATTACCTTATTCCGCCAACAGAAACACTCACTATCAGCCTGTCAAAGAAAAAGCCGTTTCAGCTTTCCACAGACGAAATGCTGAAATGGCTTTCAATTTATCAACAAAAACATTTAACGCATCTGCGCATTGGTCACTTCACCGATATACATTGTATATTCTTTAGAAGCATCTATATTCTGATTCAAAGATTTCAATTCATCGGTACTCATCTTCTGCGCCATTGTCTTTTTGCAAGAAACAACCACAGAAGGTTCTGCACTTCCTTCCAAATAGAACATCACCTGATAAGCATCACTCTGAGCCATAATAGCACTGGCGGCAATACGGCTCTTGTCTATCAACAAGTAAGCCACGTCTTTACTAAACAGTTTTCCGAAACCTCCCCAACTGTCAGCCTTCAGCTCGGTCTCCTCTCCATTTACAGCCAAAGTAATTTTGCCGTTTTTGGCAATACCAGCCAAATCTACGGGCAAAGCAGCCACTTTCACCTCTTTCAAATCACCAGTAACAGAAACAACAGCCTTTGATGGCGAAGGGACTTGTGAGGGAACAACCGCCGGAGAAACAACCGGCTGAGCCGCTCCAGCCAACAGATTCTTTCCTAGTGCAGCTGAAGCAGATTCGAACAATGCATCCTTCAAGTCTATAGTCTCACGACGAAACTTTCCACAGATAGGAGCCAGCTTAGTCTGCTTCTTGTTCAACGCCATTTCATCGTTAATCCATTCTTCTGCTGTGTACCTCTCACCTCCGTCACGATTTTCTTCATACCAATAGCGAATACGAGTCATGGTAAGTTCGCAACAGTCTTCTTCTACATGAATCAAGAACTGGTAATAAATACGAGTACGGTCTAACGACAAGGCAGAAGAAGAGAATACCATGTATTCTTCTGCTACAGCGGCAATATCCCCTTTGACCTCATCAACGAAAGCCACTTGACTATGCAGTTTTCCTTCTGACTTAAAACGGCCCTCTGCCCATTTTTTCATTGTATCAAAAACATCTTCACGAGACAGTCCAGAAGTTGGCACATTCTTAGTAAAAGTAACCTTGCCTTCTTCCATTGTGATAGCTCCAGCCAGATACTTAGGGTTTGAATTGTCATTCTTATCTTTGGCTTCTCCAAACAACGGTAATGAAACCAACAACAACAGTAATAATTTTTTCATAATATTCTAGTTTTCTTTTTCATCGAGCAAATATAACAAAAAAAAAGAGAGGCACTGACATACCTCTCTTTTTTTACTGTTTTTTATCTCTGCTTATTTCACAGGAATTTTATCAATACGCGCCTGATGACGTCCACCTTCAAATTCGGTACCGAAAAACTCTTCCATCACCTGTGCAGCAACTTCTGTTTCGATATAACGTCCTGGCATCACCAATACATTTGCATCGTTGTGCAAACGAGTCATGTGAGCAATTTCCGGCATCCAGCACAAAGCAGCACGAATTCCCTGATGCTTGTTTAATGTCATACTGATACCTTCACCACTACCACAGATAGCAATACCTGGATAGCATTCACCTTTTTCTACAGCTAAAGCCAATTTATGGGCAAAATCAGGATAATCACAGCTAGCAGTGCTGTAAGTACCGAAGTCTTCATACTCCCATCCTTTAGCATCCAGCCAAGATTTCACAAACTCTTTCAGTTCGAAACCTGCATGATCTGAAGCCAATCCAATCTTTTTCATTACAACATTGATTTTACTTGGTTATATACATTTTCAGCAGTGAAGCCTAATTTTTCATCAAGCACTTTATATGGTGCAGAGAACCCAAACGAATCAAGTCCCCAAACCTTACCATTAGCACCAACCAATCCCTGAAGATTAACTGGCAAACCAGCAGTTAATCCGAAAATCTTAGCACCGCTAGGGATAATACTTTCTTGATATTCCTTGCTTTGGCTACGGAACAATCCTTCAGAAGGAACAGAAACGATACGAAGTTTCACACCTTCCTTACGCAGCAATTCTGCGCCAGCAACCAATGTAGATACTTCTGAGCCAGATGCAACAAGAATCACATCAGGATTTTCATCTGAACCAGCTACAATATATGCTCCCTTTGCAGCTTCTGCATAAGCAGTACCTTTTGGCAAGTTTTCAATATTCTGACGAGAGAAAATCAAACCAGTAGGAGTTGACATGTTCTCCATTGCCAATTTCCATGCTTGAGTAGCCTCGTTCACATCGGCAGGACGAAGAACCAACATAGAATTCTGGCCGTTATGGTTTTTCAGTTTTTCCATCAAACGAAGCTGAGCTTCCTGTTCCACCGGTTCATGAGTAGGACCATCTTCACCTACACGGAAAGCATCGTGAGTCCAAATGAATTTCACAGGAAGCTGCATCAAAGCAGCCATACGGATAGCCGGCTTCATATAATCAGAGAATACAAAGAAAGTACCGCACGCAGCCAATACACCGCCATGCAATGCCATACCAATACAGCAGCAAGCCATAGTCAATTCAGCCACACCAGCCTGCAAGAAAGCACCACTAAAGTCACCCTTTACGAACGAATGGGTTTTATTTAAGAAACCGTCTGTCTTGTCTGAATTAGAAAGGTCGGCAGAAGAAACAATCATGTTCTCTACATTTTCAGCCAACACACCCAATACCTTAGCAGAAGCTGCACGGGTAGGACCTCCAGCTTTCTGTTCGATGGCATTCCAATCAATAGCTGGAAGTTCATTGTTAAACCAACGAGTCATCTTAGCAGCAAGTTCGGGGTTGGTTTTGCTCCATGCTTCCTTAGCCGCATATCTTTCAGCAACAATAGCTTTCAACTCTTCACGACGCTTAGCATAAAGTTCTGCTACTTCAGGGAATACCACAAAAGGATTTTCAAGGTCACCACCCAAATTCTTCATGGTATTTACATAAGCATCTCCACCTAATGGAGCACCGTGAGTACCGCAATTGTGCTCATAGCTGCTATTGTCAGCTCTACGCGCACCCTTACCCATCACAGTCTTACCGATAATCAAAGTAGGCTGTCCAGCCACAGCCTTGGCTGTTGTCAAAGCTTCACGAATCTCAGCAGGGTCATTACCATTAATGTTCAACACTCTCCATCCCCATGCTTCGTATTTCTTAGCCACATCTTCTGTGCTAACCTCATTACATTCGGTAGAAAGCTGGATTTCATTTGAGTCGTAAAACATAATCAGGTTATCCAATCCCAAATGACCAGCAATACGTCCGGCCCCCTGAGATATTTCCTCCTGAATACCACCATCAGAAATATATGCATAAATGGTCTGGTTCATCACTTCACCCAAACGCGCTTTCAAGAACTTCGCAGCGATAGCAGCACCTACTGCAAATGTATGTCCCTGTCCCAAAGGACCAGATGTATTTTCAATTCCGCGCATTACATCCACTTCTGGATGTCCTGGTGTAGGACTTCCCCACTGACGGAACTGAGCTAACTCTTCCATTGTAAACTTACCAGTCAATGCAAGTGTTGCATACAACATTGGTGACATATGTCCCGGATCCAAGAAGAAACGGTCACGTCCTTCCCATCTCGGATTTTCCGGGTCGTAAACCATAAATTCAGAAAATAGTACATTCACAAAATCTGCACCACCCATAGCTCCACCTGGATGCCCTGACTTTGCTTTTTCTACCATCGAAACAGCCAAGATACGAATATTATCAGCTGCTCGGTTCATTAATTCATTACAGTTCTTCATTATTGAATACATTAGTTTTCGCAAAGATACGAATTATATTGAAAATGATATATACATTTATGCCCAAAACTCCTTTTCCGAAGGACATAATAAGAGAAATAATAAAAAAGAAAGGCTTATTTACCGAAATGTAAACAAGCGGTTGGCCAAAAAGTTAATACCTCCATACACGAACAATCCTAAGAATTGTGCCAAATATTCATTACAATGCAGCATTTCAACCAAGAATAGCAGGAACAAGAACTGACTGGCATAAGCAACAGAAAATGCAGCTACAAACCAGAGCACTTGACGCCTCAAGGAATTAATACGGACTTCCCTCTCTAACGGAAAAATCCAATACTTGCACCATACGAAGTTATGAATCTGAGCTACTATATATGCTGCAACATTTGCTATAAGATAGCTTTCTCCACAGTGCATAAGCAACATCACAACCAATGCTGTAATCAATGCATTAAGTGTTCCGATAATTGCAAAACGAACAACTCTGACAGATTCCTTCATTTTCTATTACTCCACAACAAAGTGATTATACATAAAACAAGGCTATGTCATTTTAGAACTCTTTCTGACATAGCCTTGCATAATATCTCAAAGGCAATCTCTACAAAGATTACTCCTTAATATCAATCTTTAAATTCAACTCATCTAATTGCTTCTGGTCTAGATATCCAGGAGCATCCAGCATCACATCTCTTCCTGAATTGTTCTTAGGGAATGCGATGCAGTCACGAATAGAATCCAATCCGGCAAACAAAGACACCCAACGGTCAAGTCCGTATGCCAAACCACCATGAGGAGGCGCACCATACTTAAAGGCATTCATCAAGAAGCCAAACTGTTCCTGTGCCTTTTCTGGAGTAAATCCGAGAATCTCAAACATCTTGGCCTGCAACTGAGAATCATGGATACGGATGGAACCACCACCTACTTCCACACCGTTGACTACCATATCGTATGCATCTGCACGAACTGCCGCTGGATCAGTATCCAACAATGGAATATCTTCTTCTTTCGGATGTGTAAATGGATGATGCATAGCCATCAATCGGCCTTCTTCCTCACTCCATTCAAACATAGGAAAATCAACAACCCACAGACAAGCAAACTTGTTCTTGTCGCGAAGTCCCAGCTGATTACCCATTTCCAAACGAAGTTCGCAAAGTTGCTTACGAGTCTTCATCACATCATCACCACTCAAAATCAAAATCAAATCGCCCGGTTTTGCACCAAATGCCTCTTTCATCTGCTGAAGCACTTCCTGCGAGTAAAATTTATCCACGCTTGACTTCACATTTCCATCAGCCTCTACGCGAGCATAGACCAATCCCTTAGCACCTATCTGAGGACGTTTTACGAAATCTGTCAAATGGTCAAGCTGCTTGCGAGTATAAGTAGCTGCACCTTCCGCACAGATACCACCTACATAAGCAGCATTGTCAAATACCGAGAAGCCATATCCCTTCATGATATCCATCAACTCAACAAACTTCATTCCGAATCGCAAATCAGGTTTATCGCTACCATAATATTTCATAGCATCAGCCCAAGGCATACGGATAAACGGCTCTGCAAGCTCTACACCGCGCAATTCCTTAAACAAATGCTTGGTCATACCTTCAAATGTCTGAATGATGTCTTCCTGTTCTACAAAACTCATCTCACAGTCAATCTGAGTAAATTCAGGCTGACGGTCAGCACGAAGGTCTTCGTCACGGAAACATTTTACAATCTGGAAATAACGGTCGAAACCTGAAACCATCAAAAGCTGCTTCAAAGTCTGAGGAGACTGAGGCAAAGCATAGAATTGTCCCGGATTCATACGAGAAGGAACAACAAAGTCACGTGCTCCTTCTGGAGTAGAACCAATCAACATAGGAGTTTCAACTTCCAAGAACCCTTTGCTATCCAAATAACGACGGACTTCCATTGTCATACGATGACGCAATTCAAGATTCTTACGTACGGCAGTACGACGCAAATCAAGATAACGATACTTCATACGCAAGTCATCGCCACCATCTGTATTGTCTTCAATAGTAAACGGAGGTGTCTGTGCAGAGTTCAACACATTCATCTCTGCCACAATAATTTCAATTTCTCCTGTAGGGATGTTATTATTTTTACTGGAACGTTCGCTTACAGCACCTTTCACCTGGATGACAAATTCACGTCCCAAATGATTAGCCTGCTCACAAAGTTCTGCATCGTTTTCAGCATTAAAAACCAACTGAGTGATACCATAACGGTCACGGAGGTCAACGAAGGTCATTCCTCCCATTTTACGTGTACGCTGTACCCATCCGGACAGTGTCACGTTCTTGCCAGCATCGGCGAGTCTCAATTCGCCACAAGTATGACTTCTGAACATGTTCTTATTTATATTTATAGAGTTCCAAAAAACTGTTTATTCAAAACTTGACAAAGGTAGTATATGTTTTTGATTTATGCAAGAGTTGCCCTGCTTCAGAGCCTCGCCCTCCCATTTAAGATTTCACTTTCCGTCAAATACTCAGGCACCGGAGCATAGATAAACAATACACTTCCGCCTTTAATCGCATCAATTACTGAACGGGAAAGCTTTTCAGGCAATGCCGGACACCCTAAACTTCTACCCAACCGTCCGCTGGCCGCTACCGAAGGATTGGCATAGGCTGCTCCATGAACAACAATGGCACGTTCACGGGCATGGTCGTTCACCCCTCTTTCCAAACCGTCCAAAATCAAAGAGTATCCATTTTTCCCCTGATAAGTCTTATCTGTGAGATAGAAACCGAGAGAACTCTTATAAGAACCATTCTTATTGGAAAAAGAGGTGGCATAATTTCCTCCACTGTTTCTTCCATGTGAAACCACAGAGGTAAACAACAGCCTACGGTGTAACATGTCGAACACATAGAGCCTTGGCTCGGTAGAAGGACGAGAGAAATCTATCAACGTAAGCACTTCTCTTTTACGCTGAGAAATTTGATAATAGCCTTGCACAGCACGACAAAACGGAACGTGACTTACCTTACCTTCCAAATCCATTTCATGGTAAAGCAGCTCTGCCGTCTGTAAAGGAGACAATGACCTAAACTTACCCGATGCAGGGTTTACACTTCCGCCTGTAAAGGTATCAAACGAATAAAGCAAAAGAAAAGCAACCAGCAATAAGATTCTTGAAAACGACATCATCCAAAATTTTAATAATGGGTGCAAAGTTACTGCTTTATATAGAAAACACTTATATTCAAACAGTTAAAAAACTATTCTATTACGATTATTAACGTTTTATCAATCGGTGCCCAATCATATATGAAACGAGCATGCGATGTAGCAGCACGCACACACATGTGCGAACGTGGAACGGTACCCAACGACCAACTATACTCTATCATTTTAGTCTGCGGCACATTTACCGGCACACCATGTATATAAGCACCGTTCGTAAACCGAGAAGCATAGGGTGCATACCCACCAACATGAGAGCCTCCGTCCTTCAAGAAAATCATCTTTTCCTTTTTCTGCTGAAGTAAAAACATACCTAAAGGAGTTTCCTGTGCATAAGGGGGACGATGCACACCCGTCGTGGCAGGATTCATGCTTCTGACTCTCCAGTCACCAGCCTTTATACGCTCCATAACGGCCATGTGCTGCACTCCACGATCCACCACCACTACATGATGAAAAGAAATATCGGCAGCCAATTTACGAACATATCGTCTAGGGATATACCATTCACCCGTCATAGCAACTGGATAAACAACACTAAAATTAGTATTCTCTGAAATAATCCGCACTAAAGTCCCATCTCTACCATAACGTTCTGGAAGTACCGTATCGGAAGGATGATACATCGGCACCGACTGATAACGCTCCACTCCTTGCTTATCGGACACCCTGCCATATTCATTACGCACAAAGTCCTTTATCAAAGGAGCTTCACCTTTATAATTCTTATAATTGGCAAGCACCGCCCAATGCAAAGTAGTATCTTCTTGCATATTCTCAACAAAAGCCAGGCATTTGCAGATTTCAGTCCACTTAAAGCTACGCACCGTATCTTTATAAGGATATTCATCTTTCAGTGTATAACGATCATACAGAAGTTCCTTTTCCAGATGTATATCACCAGACAACCATATCTTAGCCTGACGTTTAGGAAGTAACAACTGAGAAATAGCAGCAGGAGAATCATCCTCAGGCAATCTCACTACCCAAGAACGACCAGACTGCACCCACCAATAAAAAGCAAGGAGACAACCTACCACTAAAAGCAATATTCCTATTATTTTTTTCACCGCATCCAATTGATTAAGAAGACAGTCACAGACCACCTTTGTTTATAGGTAAAGATATGAAAAAAATAGAATCCCGACATCAAAAAAGAACAAAAAGTAGACAGATGCTGTCCAATTATTCTTCTTCCGGATAGTGTAATGTCTCCACTTTCTCCAACCGAGCTTTCAAAGCAGGCATCAAAGACTTCCGAATACGTAAGGTCATGATACAATCCATATCATAAGCCTGCCCAATTATTTCAGGAGAAACCTCTTTCACTATACGCATCACATCATTCATAAATGGATACTCAAACACCACTGTAACATCTTCATCTACCGTTTTCTCAATCACTTCGGCCCCATCCAATGCCATCGCAGCAGCAGTACGGTATGCTACAATCAGCCCACTGGTTCCCAATTTGATTCCTCCAAAATAGCGAACCACAATGACTAGCACATCTGTCAATTCTTTTGAATTGATTTGTCCCAAGATGGGCTTGCCAGCCGTTCCCGACGGCTCCCCGTTATCATTTGCACGAAAATCCTTACGTTCAGCCCCCAGCATATATGCATAGCAAACATGTCGGGCATCATAATATTTTTTCTGATACTCCTCCAAGTACGATTTGACCTCAGTCAAGGTGCGTACAGGAATTGCAACAGCAATAAATTTACTCCGCTTCTCGGTAAATATCGCTTCCGAAAGAGATGTAATAGTCTTATATGTATCTTCCACGAATCAAAATAATTTTAATAGTTTAACATCGATGAAACAATCGTAATTTCACCGCCTTCACCACTGATTTTCCTGCTATAATCAAGGTCACAGCCAATAAAATCAAGAAAACGCCGACCATAATACGCGGTGTAAGTTGCTCGCCAAACACCGCCACACCAATAAACAAGGCTGTAATAGGTTCCAAAGCTCCCAATATAGCCGCTGAAGTAGAGCCTATATAATGAATTGATTTTGTCATGGCTATTAATGATATAATAGTAGGGAAAAGTGCCAGCCCTACGGGATTAACCCACATCATCGGCTGCTCTATCCAATCAAGATCCAATCCGAAACGCAAACGCACCAAATAAACACTCAAGCCCGACAGAAGCACATAAAAAGTAAGTTTAGTCACATTCATTTCTTTTAATACCGAACGATTCACCCCTATTATATACATAGCATAAGTCAAGGCTGAAGTGAACACCAAAACGATGCCTAATGTATTCAATGTCTGTCCACCCTCTCCACGGTAAAGCAATGAGATTCCTGTCACTGCCAACAAAATAGACGCTGTAGTAATCAGCGACACCTTTTCTTTAAAGAACAAAGCCATCAGCACAGCTACCAGCACCGGATATACAAATAAGATGGTAGATGCAATCCCTGCATCCATATAATTATAACTCATAAAAAGAGTCAATGAGGAAAACGAAAAAAACAAGCCCATGGCAAACAACGGCAGGAGTTCCACCTTACACAACGAGAAAGGTATATGCTGTACCTTCATCATTACTCCCATCATTACAAGAGCAAAAAAATAGCGATAAAACAATACCGAATCCGCTCCAATACCTTTACTATAAAGAGGTAAAGCAAATAACGGATTTAATCCATAACTAGCTGCCGCAGCTGCCCCATAAAGAAAGCCTTTCAATGTGTAATTTGAAGTCATTTTAATCTAATCATACCTTAAAATATCAGATTGCAAAGTTACATAATCTCAAAATGAATACAATATAAAAAAAACAAAAAAGCAAGGCAAACATCCTAACAGGACATCCACCTTGCTTTCTTTCTATAACCAAAGCATAACGTATATTCTAATTATATCAACTCTGACACAACACCTTATTTTTTATGTTTCTTCGATTTCTTCGAATTAGAAGAAGAAACTTCTTTCTTAAGACCATCGTGTCCAGCTCTTTCAAGTTTCTTCTTCAACCCTTCCACCTCAGCAGTCAAAGATTCAATCTTCAGTTCCTGATTCTGGATTGTTGTCAATAGTGCACTTAACTCTTCATTATCCACATCTACGGGATAAAGGGCATCTACACGAGCCAAAAAATCGGCCAAGATGTTCATATAGTTGGTAAAAGCATCATAAGGGGAATCATAAATCACACGGTCAAGAGTTACTCCTGTTTCTTTAGTTGTCATAAAGCGGAAGTTGTTACTTGCCTGCAGATAATCCCAATCCTGCTTAATGCGCCTGTCATCACAAAGATAAACACGCTGAGCTACACTGTAAAGTTTATTAAACGCTTCGCGCTGCATAACATTACCCAGCCAAGGACTAATATCTCTTTCTTCATCCACCCAAGACACAGGATATGGAACATCCATTGCGTCTACTGACTTTAATTTGGTAACTATTTCTGTAGGAGTAGAGAAAGTAATATCTTTCTGTTTAGCACATACAGGCAAAGCTTTAATAAATTCCAATATATTTGAAGATAACGGTTGATACATGCCCAATGCCGACAATTCCATAAAGATATTGATTACTTGTTCAGTTTCTGGCATTGATGCAATCCAGCCAATATACCTATCTGCAAACAGTGGATATTCATTCCATTCAGAATTAGAGAATCTCAAACTGATATCATCAGACAACTTGAAATCACGGAGCAACAATTTCAATTCAGGATTTTCGGTACAATGGTATAAGTAATGGGGACTTTTCCATCCCAAAATATGTTTAGCACCTTCTACCAACATACCCTTAAAGCCCATGCTAGCTATTACACCTCCAATCTCATTGTCATAAATCAAACTAGAGTTACGGAATACTTTAGGCTCCTGTCCAAAGTAATCTTTAACCTTGTTACGCATGCGCTCCACCTCTTCACGGAAACATTCTTCACTAATAAGAGAAGATAAGCCATGAGAATAAGGCTCACAAATAAATTCACAACATCCGGTAGCATTCAGTTCCTGCAACAGTTCAATTACAGACGGAGCATAAATCTCAAGCTGTTCCAAAGCTACCCCCGAAATAGAAAGGGCCACCTTAAAAGCTCCTCCATTATCACGGGCCATTTCTATCAAAGTCTTTAGTGCTGGGATATAAGAACGTTCAGCCACTTCATTGATAGCCTGTTCATTTGCGTAATCATCATAATAATAATGATCACTACCTATTTCAAAGAAACGATAACGTTTCAAATGAGTAATCTGATGTATTTCAAAGTAAAGACAGATTGTTTTCATAAGATTCAGAATGTTTTTTTATTTACCATAATTGTTCAAGACCTGATCATACAAATTTCGCACTTTCAGACCTACCTTTTCCCATACGATAGTGTCGACCTCTTTCTTACCTTCATCACGCAGATATTCATAGAGTGAAGGATTCGTACAGATAGAATAAATCGCGTCTGCCATAGCATGTATATCCCAATAATCAGTTTTAATACACTTGCTCAATATTTCAGCACAACCCGACTGTTTGGATATAATTGTAGGAACACTACACTGCATAGCCTCCAGCGGAGAAATTCCAAACGGCTCTGATACGGAAGGCATAATATATACATCACTTGCCTTAAGTACCTCATAAACCTGCTTACCCTTCATGAAACCTGGAAAGTGGAAATGGTCAGCTATACCTCTTTCGGCCGCCAAACGAATCATCGCATTCATCATATCGCCACTACCAGCCATCACAAAACGTATATTGCGAGTACGTTTCAACACCATTGCGGCCGCTTCAACAAAATACTCAGGACCTTTCTGCATGGTAATACGTCCCAAGAAAGTTACAATCTTCTCTTTTTCATTCTTCTGTGGCTGGATGGCTTGAATTTCTTCAGGCAACGGAGACACAGCATTGTGCATGGTGAAGCACTTATGCGGGTCTTGATAATACTTATGAATAACCGTCTGGCGTGTCAGTTCACTTACACACATGATACAATCAGCATGGTCCATACCATTCTTTTCAATTGCATATACAGTAGGATTTACATTTCCACGGCTCCGGTCGAAATCGGTGGCATGCACATGAATCACCAATGGCTTTCCTGAAATCTGCTTTGCATGGATACCGGCCGGATAAGTCAACCAGTCATGTGAATGAATAATATCAAACTTCTGCTGACGAGCCACCACACCGGCTACAATTGAATAGTTATTGATTTCTTCGTGCAGATTATCCGGATATCTTCCGGAAAACTCCATACATCCCAAATCATTGGTATGCATATAATTGAAATCGGCATAGATATGGTCCCGCATATCATAATACAACTGAGGGTCCATATACTTGCCCACTCTGCTGTTTACATAATCCCATTGTACGTCACGCCATACAATAGGCACACTGTTCATACCGATAATTTTAAGGAAACTCTGGTCTTCATCTCCCCAAGGTTTAGGAATACAGAATGTAATAACCATATCCTCCTGTTGAGACATCCCCTTTGTCAAACCATAACTGGCTGTGCCCAGACCTCCAAGAATATGAGGAGGAAATTCCCAGCCAAACATTAACACTTTCATAGTACCTCCTCTATTTATTGATTTTCATATTTTTCCAACATATTGATGGTTCTCAATCCCTGACCGACATTCATTGCAAATGAAACGGCTCCACGGCCACGGAATGGCGGGTTACCATCAAACAGTTCTGGTATCGTTCCCAAACAATGGCAACTCATCTCATCTTCATAACCTATCAACTGGCGTTCAATAAACGAAATAGCACTTCGCTTATAAATCTTTAAATATGCCTCCAAATAGAACCCTTCAAGCCAAGGCCATGCTGTACCCTGATGGTAAGCATAGTCACGCTGCAATTGCGGACCTACATAATTGGGATTGTACCCGGTGCTCTTCGGACTCAACGAACGAATTCCCTTTGGAGTCAACAGCTCCTTCGTCACTACATCCAACACTCCTTTTTTCTGTTTTGCATCCAATGGAGAATAATCAAATGCTGCTGCAAAAATCATGTTCGGACGCACACTCCAGTCCATTTCATTGCCATTAACATAATCCAGCAGATAACCATATTCGTTCAAGAATGTTTCCACAAAAGAAACTTTTGTCTTTTCTGCCATGGCAATCAATTCTGCCGAGAACTCCATATCACTTCCTGCGGCACACAAATTGGCTGTAAACATCAAAGCATTATACCAAAGTGTATTGATTTCAACCACATATCCCGTACGAGGAGTAACCGGTCGGTTATTTACCATCGCATTCATCCAAGTGGCGGCCTTTTCTCTACCTTCCACAAATACCAACCCATTATCATGCACTTCAAAATTAGGATGTTTTCCTTGCAAAAGGAATTTCATGATGTCTTTAATGAAAGTGCCATAATTTTTACAAGCTTCTTCCGGTGAAACAAACTTAGCATACTGCTGTACTGACCATATAGCCCACAAAAGCACATCCGGATGCTGAATTTCATAAACTTTCAACATCGTTTCTTCCCGATTCATAAATGCATATACCGCTTTCATCGCAGTCTGCATCACAGCCTCAAATTTATCCACTTCATTGATAGCTAACATCAATCCAGGCGATGCAATAAACAAATCTCGTGCACGGCATTTAAACCAAGGATATCCGGCCAATACATACGATTCTCCATTTTGTTTGTTCAAGAATTGATGAGCTGCATTAATCAAGCAGTTTTTAAAGTTGTCGCGAGGGGTGCGTCTTTCCAGTTCCGATTCAAAAAGTTCATTAAGACTTTCTGGATTTGTTTCAGAAATACCTCCAGCAAACACAACTGGCTCTCCCAGCTTAATTTCCATTTCAAAATACCCTGGCACATACAAATCTTCATTAAAATCATACCCACGCTCCTGTTCTTTTGGATATTCAATTCCACGATACCAATCCGGAGTGAAGTGGAATTCATTAGATGCACTAAACTGCATATAAAGTTCGGGATAACCTGGATACATACATGTCTTGATACCGTTTGAGACCTCATCGTAATGACGACTAGCCTGACAGTTTTCATGAGTATACTGCCTTACACTTCTAAAAGCCAGATAAGGGCGCAGACGCAAAGTGGTAGCAGAATGTGCCTGAAGCAATGTATAACGTATTAAGATACGGCTTTCATGATGAACAAAGATTTTTTCCTTCTTCAAGACAACTCCCCCTACACGGTAAATGGTAGTAGGAACTTTCTCACATTGAAACTCACGGATATACTTATGCCCGCGAGGACTGTAGTTGTCACCATGATACTTATGTACGCCTAGATTAAATTCAGCGTTATGCTGTATGACTGTTTCATCCAGCGATGATAGCAACACATGGTTTTCATCGTCTAATTCCGGTACTGGAATCACGAGCAAACCATGATATTTGCGAGTATTGCAATCCACTATCGTGGAGCAATGATACGCACCCGAACGATTTGTACGAAGTATCTCTCTAGGCAGGGATTCTTCCAAATTCGTCAGCAACGTTTTATCAAATCGTAAATAACTCATAGCTGTTTATTAAGGTTATAGTTGTTTAAACTTTTTCTGAAAAAATGTTATTATGCCCAAATTTACTAATTTATTAATTAATGCAAAACTTATTCCTTTTTTTTTTCTCCTTTTATTCAAAATACTCCTTTACAATCACATCGTTCTTTCATCCTTATTAATAACTGACCAAAATATTGTTTCTATTCCCCACTTTTCTCTACGGCATTGTCTTTTTATTCAAAGGATATCAAATCTGTTTATGCCGCCAATTTCCCTTCCACATATAAATATAAGATGTGTACATCATCAAGAAATATACATAATCGGAAGTCCAGCATATTGCAATATCTTCCTTCAAGTAAAAGGCAATGTAAAACACATATGCCATATAAACAAAAATGCTCATCACCTCAAGATTAAGTGCTACACGTGTATTTCCCGTCCCTGACACACTAAAGAAATAAATAAAGGCAGGAACCTGCAACAGATAAGACCCCAGCATTACCCAATAGGAAGCCAACGAGGCATCTATTAATTCAAGATTATCAGTATATATACGCAGTACAAGATGTGGAAAAGCCATCAATAAGATACCAATCGGAAGTACAAAGTAAAAACAGAGACGAATCATCCTACGGCAAAGCGGCATCACTTCTTCGGTACGACCCTCCCCTATCAAATTACTCACCAGCGAACAAGACGTAGAGGCAAAAGCATTCACAAACATAAACAAAAAGCCAGAAACGCTCCGTACTACATTGGTAATAGCCAAAGGACGCTCCCCCAAATGTTCCACAGCAATAAAGAAAACGAACCAAGCCATAAAGGTTACACCATCCTGAATCATTACCCATACCGACACACTCAAAATTTGCTTCAACTCACGCCATTTGATTTTCCCAAAGACAAAAAGTGCATATTTCCGATAATCCACTTTCCTGTAGGTATAAACCACAAAGAAAAGAACAGACACCGCCTCCGATATTACAGAAGCAATGGCAGCTCCTTTGATGCCCAAAGCCGGAAATCCTATCTTACCGAATATCAGCAGATAATTCAATACAATATTTGTACCCACCATCACTACAGAATTGGCTGTCAATGTACGTGTCTTGGTTGTCCCTACATAAAAAGCCCGAAACATCACTGCTACAAACGAAAAGAAAAAACCATATACACGCCAGTCCAGATAATCCAATGTAGCACGATAGACATGAGGAGAATCAATAATATGGTCTAATATAACCGGAGAAAGCCACCGGGACAGTCCGAAAAGCAACGCAGCAAAAAGCAAAACAAAAAAAGTTCCTTGAGTAAACACTTCCCCAATACGGTGATACTCTTGCTCACCATTACGCCTGGCCATCAGCACTTGGGCTCCTAAACTAAAGCCAAACCCCAACATATAAATAACCAAATAATAAACTCCAGCCAATGCGGAAGCCCTCAATTCAACTTCTCCCACTCTTCCCAAATAGGCTGTATCCGTAAGGCTTACCAAATGTTCCATCAGAAGGCTTACCAGCACGGGAAATGTTATTTTTAATATATGAATATCTGTCAACTGCAATCGTCTTTTCATTCTTCCAAGTATATATTGTATTAATCTTTATTTCTAAATTCTAAAAATGCCACTACCAAAACTGTGGCTATATTCGACGAATCCACTATATTCAGCAGTGATATACGAACTACAAAATTAGCAAACTCAATGTATCAAACGGCAACCCATTGCCTTCAATACCCATCATTATAAGCAAATTATCAAAAGATATATCGGATCCTAAAGTCAGATTTACAACATCAATAGGATGTTTCCACCGGAACTCTTATCTCTCAATGATTCAACGGACAGCAATACTATGACATAGCAACCCCGCATCTATACTCCATTTTAGTGCAATGGTTAATTCCCAAGTAAGCCAACCGATTGCACTTTCTTCTTCGAAAGAATTTTCTTCAAAGAGAAACAATACCTAGAGGCATCTTGAGGAGGATTTTTCCGCTCAGTCCTCAACACGACCAGCTGATACTCATAACCAGGTTCATATTCAAAACCTTCTATTTCAAAATACATGTATTGCCACGGCTCTCCGGAAGAGTATTTGACAAGCATACAGGTCTGCGGATCGGCTCCATATCTTATCCTAGTTTCTGAAGCAATAGTCAAATCTAATGTAACTGATTGGGCGATAGGACAAGAAGAACGACAAGCAATAGCCAACCACAAAAATCCTGTCAAACAAAAAGAATAAATAATCGGTTTCATATGCATCTAAATTTAAATATAATGTATCCTTTTACAATACCAAAGGAAACCCTCTAAAGCTATAGGCATAAAAAAAGGAGTACCGCTGTACTCCAACCTTTGTTAACCTTAAATCTAATACTATGAAAAACACAATGCAAAGGTACGCATTTATGAGATTTCTACAAATTTTCCGCTTTACAAAATCTGTTTTATAACATATATTAATAGGATTGAAGCTATTTTTTCAAGATTCCTTTATGCCTTTCCACCAAATTCGGCAAACTAATACTATCATCTTTAAATAAACCAATTATTGCTCATAAACAATTAAGTGCTTAAACATTTCAATCCTGAAGAATTGGTTTCAATGTAAAACAATCAATATCCGGTGACCATGTATAACGACTTCCTATACGTATTATATTATATCCAGGTTTCAAGTCTATTTCAAAAGCTACGGACATGACCCCTTTAGAACGTTCCTTTTCTAAGTTACTAAATGAAAAACGTTCCCCATTCACCGATACTTCAATCTTATGATCAATAACAGAATACTGCTTTTTCTCGGCAGGTACATAAAATATTTTCATTTCATATCTACCACCTTTTTTACTATAAACATCATTCCATTCCGCATAATTTTTCTTGTGCCCACCAAGGTTACATACAGTCATTCCTCCGGAAGCATCCTTAAAAGGCATAAAAGCAACACTACGAGAGCGCTTTGCCAAATCATCAAAATCATTCAAGTAAGCTTGTTCTGCCTCATACACTACACGCTCTAACCTTTTTTCAGCATTTACACATAAAAATTTCACCCCGTGAGGCTCCACATCATATTCAATCACATCTTTAACAATGCCCTGATTCTTCCGTCTTACAAGATCACGAATTTCTGCAACTCCTGCAAGTTCCAAAGTCTCTAAAGGCACACTGAAAGAACACATTTTACCCGAAGGATTATACAAAGCTACAGCACGTTTCGTTCCTTGTCTTGTTTCTAAATCCTTCACAAGTACATATCCATCACCTTTATGTTGTACTACATAAGCCTGTAGCCCAAGAGGGTCTTGATTGACAGCTATTAGTTCTTTATTCTTAAGCAAGTCCATCGACTTCTCAGGGATTGTAGTTAAATCGCAACCTATGAGCAACGGTGAACACATAATACACCACATCCCGAAATGTGTTTCTTCTTCCACTTCACTTAATCCACGACCAATCTCCAACATATCCATATCATTATAATGCCCCTCTCCTGCAAATGCAGACAGATATAAATTTTTCGATATGATATGTTTCACGGATTCCCAATTGGGTGAAATATCTTCACTTATCCTCCACGAACGTGCATAATTCTTTACCCAAGTCCCCGGATATGCCCAACGACAAATATTCAAAGAAATATTTCGCGAAGACACTTCACGAATTGCATTAACAATCTCTTTATACCTCTCCTCTTCATCAAGTTCAAGTTGCTGCCCTGCGCCACAATAATCAATCTTTATAAAATCATATCCCCACTCATTAAAAAATAGAGAAGCGTCTTGATGCTCAAATCCATAAAGTCCGACACCAATACCATTCTTATCGGAATCCCAAATAGCCCCACATGTGTTAGCTCCCGCTTCAGAATAAATACCCGCTTTCAAACCTTTCGAATGAATATAATCTGCCAACACCTTCATACCATTAGGAAAGCGTTCAGGATGAGAATGGAGTTGTCCCTTTTCATCCCTCCATCCAAAAAAACCATCATCAATATTCACAAACTGATAACCCACCTCTTTAAAACCATTATACACCATCGCATCGGTTTGTTTCTTTATCAATGCTTCATTAATATCAACCCGATAGGTATTCCAAGAACTCCACCCCATAATAGGAGTATCCATCATATAACCCTGAGCGTAATTGTCGTATATGTTCATTCCCATCAAGACAAGGATGACAAATCTGTAATTGAATTTTCTCATAGATAACATAATTCTGCAGCACCTATAAAACTAATAAATAGCCAAGCTATTTTACCTAAATAAAGAAACAGTTGAAATCGGCTGCTATTAAAATCAACAGTCCTTTATTTTTCATCTACAAAATTACAAAATTATCTAACTATCAGCCTCATTTATTTATGTGTAGAGTTGTAGAGTCTACAAATAATATCGTGAACGGTATCTGCAATGCATTTACAAAAGTGGAACAAAATACCGTTATCCCTACCAAAATCGGTATGGAAGAACTGACTAAGGTAAACCAATGCAGCGCAAACCACATAAAGACTGAAAAGAAATTGTTAGAGCATCACCAAAATAAAATTAGCCAAACACCTTCAAGACAATGAAGGCATTTGGCCTTCCAATCGCCGGCTCATAATTTTGCTTGTGGTGCAAATAATTAGTTACTTAGTGTAGTGATATGGGCGTTGTGCAAATAATAGGAACTCTTACTTCCCTAATGATTTGAACATTTTACTGATGCATCGTTTCTTTTGCTCCATATTGGGATGAACGTAGAGGTTGAGCGTGGTTGAGATATTGGAATGCCCAACAATACACTTACGATCTTATAGTCGCACCCGACTTCAATACAACGTGTTGCGAAGCTGTGGCACAGACCGTGATATTTCAATTTTGGAATGCCGAGCGTAGTCATGAATTTGTGATAGTAGTTGCAATATGTACGTGGCTCTGTTAGACGTTCATCGTTGGTAAGCACATAGATATCATAATTGACAACCTTTTTCAAGGGCTTAATCATCGCAAACAATTCTTTGCTCATAGGAATTTCACGACAAGAGTTCTTAGTCTTGGGAGTATTGATTACAAGTTCTGTATGTTTCTTCTCACCCTCTACAATATAGATGCGCTCTATGGTTCAGCTGACTGTTATAATGCCGTCAATCACATTGATGTCGTTCCATTTCAAGGCGCATATCTCCCCGATGCGTAGCCCTGTGCTAAGGCTGATATAAATTGGATATAATTCAGAATTATTCTATACCTGAGTTCGGGATAAGTTTAGAATAAGGCCAGTTCTTTAGAGGCTTCAAATAACTCCATTATAGCCTTCGTTCCTTCCAATTGGAATTCCCCTGCTTATCTAAAAGACTGAATCACCGTGAGACTTGCGTTTTTGGGTAGATTAAAGTGTATATTCTGTTATCATTGCGTTAATAAATTGCAAAAATGAAAATCAGCGAAGCTAAATGATCTGCAATACTAAACAATTCTATAACTTTGCCTTAAGTGATCATTACAATTGCTATTCGTTGTTATTTATAGGTCAATACTATAAATACACAATATTTTTGCTCATCACTCAATTTATAAGCGCCTACAATTCATCAAACTCACGTTAAAATATAAGCAATATGAGAACAAAAAAGATTTTAGCATTAATCATGTTTTGTGCATGTTCTATGCTATCAGTAAAAGCACAATATAGTGTACAGAGTGCATGTGAAAAAATAAGATTCATCAACTTGCCATATGAAGCAGGAAAAAATAATTTAAGAATTCAAAGTGTAGGTATTACAAATCCTAATAATGTAATGCCCGATAAATTATATAAAGATTTTCAGTGCACAGACTACGTTCTAGCTAGTAGTGATGCTGAATTAAGCCCTATATTATTTGGTAAGTTTCAAGTACCAAATAGTAATTGGATTATAGGAGCGGTCACATTTGGCGGAGCAACAGATTTACAAACAACATATTTAATTGTAGTAGACAAACAAGGTGATATAAAGAGCGTATTGGAGTCGGAAATACAGTTTGGATTGATTGCAACTAAACAATTCAGAATAACCAGTGATGGTAAAGTGACAATAACTAAACTAGTTCCAACCTCTTCAACATCAGTAAAGTTCTACGATTTTAATCAGATTTCAGCTTACAAAGTTGACGAAACTTATTCAATAAATTCATCTGGTATTTTTGTGAAAGAAGGAGAGAAGAAGTATGAAACTAAAAACTATTCTAAATCACAATTAGATACAATGAGCAACGATTTATGGGATTTATAAACGTATTATAAGTATAATTTGTATGCCGTAATCAGAAGCGGTATAGATAGATAAGTCTATATCGCTTCTGATTTTGATATAAAATGATGGAGCTATTTTTCATTTCTCCAATGAACAGCCTTTCGGAGCAACTCCTGTAGTCTTGCCGCCACTTTTCTTTCCATTCTTAACACGAAGGATTTTAGTGTGTCTAATGATTTCCGAAGTCATATTCTCCTTTGAAAGAGGTATGCAGCTGTTTGTGGAGTTTGGGGACGGATTTACATCTTCGTACTTGGATAACCTGTGACGCAAGTTGGTATTCTCTACGCTCAAGGCGTCAATACAGTAATGAAGACGCGGGTTTTCCTCTGCCAACTCTATGGTAGTATGGTTTAGTTTACCTTAAATTCCGCAATACCTTTCAAAAAAATAATTTAAAGCACTTATTAATAACATATTACCAAACACTTTGTTATGTCAGAAGATTCGCTTAACTTAGTGTTGCAAAAAAAGTTCATAAATCTTCATCAGACATAGATAAAGTACAAATAAAATCCGAACAAATCACCCCTTTTGGCGGAATATTTTCAATCATGGAGCAATTTGATGCTCTTTTATCCAATGGGATTGATTCAACCTTAGGAAAACGTTGCCAATCCTTCGGCTACAGCTACAGTGAAATCTCGAGCCTGCGAAAGCAAAGTCTCAAGTTTACTTGAAAGATTTGCTGAGTGCAGACGAGATTATGCAAATACTCCGCTCCCTCATGTGTGTGTTCTTCTGCGGTGATTCTTGCATTGAGGACGTCTCTACACATCTCATACACCATCTTTCCTCTCACCCAAGAATCAGAACATGCAGTGCTGATACGATTCTACGTGCCATAAAGGAGTTGACAGTCCCAAACATAATCTATACGTATCCTGTCTTTGGGAAATCATACAACTTCAATACAGCCGATAAAATGAATGAGCTTCCGGTCAGATTGCTTATATCTACCGGAGAGTTACGCAAGGGACAAATGTATGATTTGGATTTTGACCACCAGTTCATTGAAACAGAGAAATATGATGCAAA
>RCNI01000143.1_pt1 | contig 46981 bp, 49 predicted proteins | sample 2041151 | NCBI WGS metagenome assembly RCNI01 (sample SAMN09708214, study PRJNA481090) | feces metagenome | isolation source: feces | place: Antarctica: Albino Rookery
CCTACAAATTTTATTTTTATGGTTCCTTTAATTATACTAACAAGCAGTCAATGTGTAAAGGCCAAAGGTTAGTATCATATATTCCCACACATGCCACTTATCTGCCGATTGCCAGACTCTGTTATAACTTTTTATGGGATTTTCTTTCCCTTGCATTTGCCCTTATAAGCCTTCAAGGGAAGCATAAACAGGGGTGAATCTGCGCCGCTGAAAAATGCTTTTTCATACCTGCGGAGATACGCAAAATTGCCAGCCACCCCGAGCTTGCACAGTGTCAGCCAGCCGGAAATGCTCCGGCGGTTTGGTGCACTGTGGAAAAATGCCCGGAAAACAGAGATTTCCCCACAGCTCTGCACCGGGCTGTGGAGAAATTCCGCATTTGCACCGGATTTCCTGCTGTCCGGCCCGGCTGTGAAACCGTGGGGAAAATGCCGCCGGAAAATTTTTCCCCCAAGTGGAGCGCCTGCCGGAAAAACTGTCTGCCGGAATCCGGTACTGCCGGTTGGCTCCACGGCTGCCGATGCCGCGTCACACGGGCTGACCATCGGTATGCCCATTCTGTGGAAAGCCTCCAGAGCAGCTCCCGTTTCCTGTGCAAATCCCGTAATTTTTCTGATTTTCTCCACAGCTGCTGTGAAGTTTTCCACTTTTTGTGGAGAAACCTGTCTGCAAAATCCCTGCTCCATCCCCGTTTTCCCCCGGAAAAACGGAAATTTCATACACAGGCTGTGGAAAAAGCAGTTAAGACTGTGGAGAAATTTTGAGCCAAATTTCGGACATTGTATCCGAAATCCGCCAGTTTTGATTCTCTATTTCTTGTGTATTTCACTTGTTTTCACAGAAACACGAACTTTTTCATCATTCCACAGAAGCTGTGCAAACAGCATACCCTGTGGATAACTCAGTGGAAACTGTTAAAACACATGTTCGATATGATTCTGCAGCCCTTTTCCACGGGACGCAGCAGCATCCCCCGATGTTCCGGAGGTCTGCTGTATTCTGCCCGCACCCGTGCCGTCCGGCAGTCGCCTGCTGCCGGTAATCTGAAAATCCCCGGCATATTGGGCAGCGCCTTTGCTGCTGTAATAACAGTCTGTTTCCGGACAGAATCCCAGCTTTTTCGGTCCCACACCGGACATATCCGCAAGGCCCGGTCCGAAGTACTTCTGCGGCACCGCCGCCACAGTCTCCCGGGAAATCCGGGTCACATCCAGATTCAGGGGAATCTGCGGCTCCGGACAGACAGGCACGCTCGGCATCCGTCAGCACGGGATTTTTCCGACTGATACAAGGCCGGTACTGCACGCAAAAAACCTGCCGCCTGTTCTGCACAGACAGCAGGTTTTTTCATCGCCGCAGAGCGTATTTTTTACAGCCTGTACTCCCGATAGACCCGGCCCTGCAGGTCCTTCCACCGGAAAACCCGGTCCTGATAAATCATATAGCTGTGGGGAGAATTTTCCTTGGGAATGGAAACGGAGCCGGGGTTCATGTACACGAATCCCTCCATCTGCTCACAGGCAGGCACATGGGTATGACCGTTGAGCAGGATGTCTCCGGGCTGCAGCATGGGCGGATTTTTCGGATTCCAGACATGACCGTGGGTGGCCAGAATATTCTGTCCGTCCAGATTCAGCAGGCAATAATCCGCCAGAATAGGAAACTGAAGTACCATCTGATCCACTTCCGTATCGCAGTTTCCCCGGACGCAGAGAAAATTCTGCCGGAGCGGGTTGAGCATGGCAATCACCTGCTTGGGGGCATATTCCTCCGGCAGGTCGTTGCGGGGCCCGTGGTAGAGGATATCTCCCAGAAGCAGCAGTCTGTCTGCCTGCTCCCGCTGGAATGCCTCCAGCATCTGTCTGCAGTAATATGCAGAGCCGTGGATGTCCGATGCGATCATCAGTTTCATAGTGGGTTCTCCTTCAGCATTCAGATTTCGGAATCTGTTCCGTAAAACAGTGAAAATTATATCACTTTTCCGGAAGAAATTCAATCCTGTGCGGTTTCCGCTGCGGAAAGCTGCTCATCGGGGCAGGTTTTGATGAAGAAGCAGAAGGCCGCCACATGGGCGCACCACACCACTGCCAGACAGATCCGGCCAACGGTGGTATTTTTCATAGCGATGAAGGCAATCGCCATGATGACAGTTACGGTGGTCATGATCTTCAGCTTGGCCTTTTTGGTCATGCCCTGTCCCCGGACGAAGGTTTCCAGGTTGTTCCGGTAGAGTTTTGTTCCACGGAACCAGATATTGAGCCGTTCAGAGCTTTTTGCAAAGCAGAACGCCGACACCAGAAGAAACGGTGTGGTAGGCAGAATGGGCAGCGCACGCCCACGGCTCCCAGACCAAGGGTAATAAATCCCAAAACGATCAACAAGATTTTCATAGATGTTTTTCTCCTTTAAACTGCCATAACACAGAGTTTTTCTTCTGCCCGGATCACAGACAGGTCGATGCCCGGCACCAGCACAACGGTCAAACGCATGGAAATATACGCTTGGGGCCGGATTGCATCCTTTGTCCTCCTTAAATTTGGGTCGCTGCTGAAAATTACCCGGAATGTTTTCCTTCTGACTCAATTGGTTAGCGTCAGGTAACATATGGGCAGACGAGGCCCCGGGCCGGGACTATTTTTCAGCTTCTTCAGCCGGTTCAGAGGGGAGGACACCGGAACCGACATCTGCCGGAAAAAGGTTAGTTAAAGCTAACCTTTTGCGGAAAAGAAATTCCTATCCCGCTGTGCCTCGTCCTGCGGACCGGCAGCTTTGGAATAAGAACCCCGAAAATTAATCCTGAAATAAAATAAACGATTTTCAAAAAATTGTCAAGCGCAAAAGTAGAAATTCTGTTGTCTGATGTCTTTTTCCCGCTCCGGACGAGATTTTTTCCTGTCCGGAACCTCTGTAAATTGTAAAAACACCTGCTTTCAGGTGTCCTGCCCGGAGATCCGGAACTGACCAATAGCGCGCGTGAACTCCCTCCATTTTTTCGTGCCGGTCAGCTTATTTTTCTCTCCCCCGGAAATGATGACACCTGTCAGAACAACCATCTCAAAGGACAGAAACAGACCGCCCCGGCCCTTGCCGCAGCCCTTCGGAGGTTTTTGCTTTTCCCGCTGGGCGGATTCCGCCGGCACGGACATTTTTGTATGATTTTTTTGCATAAACCCCGGAAACATTCGTAATTCCCCTGAAAATCGAAGAATTTTTTGTTTTCCCGTTGCACTTTCGGCAAAATGGCTTATAATACTTGTGCCAGTTTATTTCTATACCGATACTTTAGAAAGGGGAAGCCCTCATGAAATCTCGCGGCATTAACATGGTCGATGGTCCTTTGTTCTCCGGTATCATCCGCTACACCATCCCCATTATTCTCTCAAGTCTTTTGCAGCTTCTGTTCAATGCGGCTGATCTGGTCGTGGTCGGTCAGTTCTGCGGAAGCATCAGCGTCGGCGCCGTCAGTGCCACCGGTGCCATCACCAACCTGATTGTCAATCTGTTTGTCGGCCTTTCCGTCGGTGCCGGTGTCTGCGTGGCCCACGGTCTGGGCAGCCGTCAGGATGAGGTAGTCCGCCGGACCGTCCACACTGCCGTACCCATGGCCATCGGCAGCGGCCTGATTCTGACCGTGGCGGGCATTTTTCTGACCAAGCCCCTGCTGCGGATGATGAGCACGCCCGAAGACGTGCTGCCGCTGTCCGCCACCTACATGACCATCTATTTTTCCGGCATTACCTTTGTGGTGCTCTACAACTACTGCGCCTCCATCCTCCGGGCTGCCGGTGATACCAACGGCCCTCTGATTTATCTGACGGTAGCCGGTGTCATCAACCTGATCCTGAATCTGGTTTTCGTCATCTGCTTCCGGATGAACGTGGCCGGTGTTGCACTGGCAACCATCATCTCTCAGGCAATCTCCGCCGTTCTGGTCGTAAGAGCGCTGATGAAGCGCACCGATGCCTGCCGCTTTTCCTTCCGGGAAATGCACATCTACGGCAGTCAGCTGGGAAAAATGGTCCGCATCGGCCTGCCCGCCGGTGTGCAGGGCTCTCTGTTCTCCATCTCCAACGTCATCATTCAGTCCTCGGTCAACTCCTTCGGCAGCGGTGCCCTGATCGCCGGAAACGGCGCATCCAGCAGCATCGAGGGCTTTGTCTACACCTCTCTGAATGCCTTCAGTCAGACCTCCGTCAATTACATCGGTCAGAATATGGGCGCTCAGAAATTTGACCGGATCAAAAAAATTCTGCGCACCTGTCTGGGGCTGGTCACCTTTACCGGCCTGACGCTGGGCTTTGCCGCCTATTTTGCCGGCCCGGTCCTGCTGAAATTCTACATCCCCGACTCTCAGCAGGCCATCGAATACGGCATTCTCCGGCTGGGCTACATCTGCCTGCCCTACTTCATCTGCGGCCTGATGGATGTGACCACCGGTGCCCTGCGGGGTCTGGGTGCCTCCTTCGTGCCCATGGTGGTGACGGTCCTGGGCATCTGCGGCCTCCGGATCGGCTGGATCTATACTGTTTTCCAGATTCCCGAATATCATACGCCCCAGTGCCTGTATTTTTCCTATATTCTGTCCTGGCTCATCACTTTCCTGCTGGAAATCCTGCTGTTCCATTTCTTCTTCAAGCGAAAAAAACAGCAGCTGGAATCCCCTGTCAGTTCCTTCTGATACAGAAAATCCCCGGCGCAGTTCACCGAAACTGCACCGGGGTATTTTTTTATTTCCACTTGTCCATGAGGCTGCGGATCTGGGCGGCAAACCGGGCGTTGTCCTTGTTGCTTCTGCCCCTGCACTTTTTCACCAGTGCCAGCAGGTCCTCCGCTGCCAGCAGCAGATCGCTGTAGACAGCCCTTGCACGGCCCATTCCCTTCTGCTCCCGGCTGATGGGTTTTCCGTCGGTACAGGTCAGCATGGTTCCCGTCAGCAGGTCGTATTCCGTACCGCTGTAGGGGGCCTGGGCATCGTAGCCCATGCGTGTGAGCAGCTTCCGGAATTCCATACACGGGCCGTCGTCGCCGTGGTTGAGGAACACCGTTCTGGGCTTTTCCCGGAATTTCTGAAGCCATGCCACCAGTCCCGCCTGATCGGCGTGACCGCTGGTGCCGTGAAGCGAGGCAATTTCCGCATGCACCGCAATGTCCTCCCGGAACAGCCGGACTGTGGCGGCTCCGTCCTGAAGCTGCCGGCCCAGGGAATTTTCCGCCTGATAGCCCACAAACAGGATGGTATTGGCGCTGTTCCAGAGATTATGCTTGAGATGGTGCCGGATTCTGCCGGCCTCGCACATGCCGCTGGCGGAAAGGATGACCTTGGGCCGGCGGTCGAAGTTGATCTGTCTGGACTCCTCGGCGGTGACGGACAGCACGATTCCGTCAAACCACAGCGGGTTGATGCCCCTGCGGACCAGCTCCGCCGTTTCCTCGTCGAAGCATTCGCTGGAGCACTGCAGGAAGATTCCCGTGGCCTCCACTGCCAGAGGACTGTCCACATACACGGGAAAATCCGGATGGTCCTGCAGCAGGCCCCGCTGGCGGATCTCCCGGATGGCATAGAGCATCTCCTGAGTTCTGCCCACGGCAAAGGATGGGATGATCACGCTGCCGCCCCGGTCAAAGGTTCTCTGCAGAATTTCGGCAAATTCCGCCACCGTATCCCCCCGGGTTTCGTGGAGCCGGTCGCCGTAGGTCGATTCGAGCACCAGATAATCCGTCTCCTCCACAGGCTGGGGGTCCTTGATCAGCGGCTGGTCGGTGTTGCCCACGTCGCCGCTGAACACGATTTTCCGGGTCTGGCCTTCCTCGGTGAGCCACATTTCGATACAGGCCGAGCCAAGCAGATGGCCGATGTCCGTAAAGCGGATGACGATGCCCTCCCCGGCTTCGATGGGACGGCTGTAGCCGCACCTGCGGAAGGACCTGATGATGCCGGCGGCATCGTTGAGGTCGTAAAGCGGCTCCACCGGATCTTCTCCGGCCCGCTCAGCCTTGCGGTTGTGCCATTCCGCTTCGGAAACCTGAATATTGGCAGAATCCCGCAGCATGATGTTGCACAGATCGCAGGTGGATTCCGTGGCGAACACCGGGCCCCGGAATCCGTCTCTGTAAAGCTTCGGAAGCATTCCGGAGTGGTCGATGTGGGCATGGGTCAGAAATACCGCTTCGATCCGGGCGGGAGATACGGGCAGCCGGACATTTTCAAAGATATCCTGGCCCTGTTCCATGCCGCAGTCCACCAGATACTGCTTTCCGCAGACCTCCAGCAGAGTACAGCTGCCGGTCACCTCATGGTTTGCGCCGATAAATTCAATCTTCACAGCCATCACCTCCATAAAAATGGCAAGACAAAACAGGCAGTCTTACACTGTGAGTATACCTTGTTTTCCCGCTTTGAGCAACGAAATCCGGGACGGGAAAAAAATTTTACAAAGGGTTTACAGATTTCTCCTGCGATCAGGGAGCGGTATTCTATGCCCAGCGTCGATCCGTCCCCTGCCGGGAAGATCAAAAAAGCAGACCCCCGGTCAGGGGTCTGCTTTCTGATAGGCAATGCGCTGGCTTCCGTCCTCCAGACAGACGGTGCCGCATCTGACAAAACCGTTTTTTTCCAGCATTTTCTGCATGGGAAGGTTGTCGCGGTGGGTGTCGATTTTCAGGTTTCCGCACTGCTGCAGACCGTACTGCAGGCAGGCCGAGGCCACGCCCCGGTGTCTGGCCCGGACCGCCACCCGGTGGATCACGCCATAGGGCCGGTCATTGAGCCACTTTCCCCCGGAAATATGCCGGTAAGTTGGCTCCTGCCCTATGAAAAAGCAGAAAACGCCCAGAATCTCGCCGTTTTCCACGCACATCCGGCAGAAGCCCTGCTCCATGTCGGCGCGCACGATGCTCTCCGACGGATACCCGTTGATCCATTGGTCCAGGTTTCCGCAGGCAGCCATGTATTGCCGGGCCTGCGCATAGATCTGCATGATCTCCGGCAGCCGGGCAGGATCTGCTCTGACAATCTCCATAACGTTCTCAGCTCCTGAAAAAATCCTGTTTCCGTGCCCTTTTTTCGACGGGAACCGCCCGTTTCCGGGGCTGCTCCCCGGGAGCGCACTCCGGGGCAGACTTATTCCTCCGTAAAGCTGTAGCGGATCTGCTTCATGCCCGCTTCCAGAGAAACGACAACTTCCCCGTCCTCTTTCACGGTCACTTCCAGCTCGCCGGTTTTCTCGATCTGCCGGACGTATTCCACGGGGTCATCGGTGGAAACGGTCATCATTTTGACTTCCTTGGGGTCCTTGCCGCCGCAGGAAGGCTGTTTGCGTTCGATAATCAGTTCGTAGGTTTTCATAAAAATGGACTCCTATTTTTCGTGGTTCATTCGTTTTTCCAGCGTAGCGGCACTCAGCGATGTCAGATACACCCGGCTCAGGCCGTATTCCGCCGTCAGCAGAAAGGATTTCGGCAGCTCGTCGCAGGGCACCACCCGGCCCTCCTTCTCGGCCTGCTCCAGAAAGGAGCGGGTCCGGGGGGAGGTCGTGGTGTTGTCCAGATCAAATATACCGATGACGGAGCTGCTGCGCACCGCCAGATTGTCTCCGATAGGCAGATACACGGTCAGCTTCCCTCCCGGATTTTTTTCCACTGGGCCACCGCCAGCTCATCGCAGCGGTTGTTCAGCGGATTGTCCGCATGGCCCTTGACCCAGTGATAGTGCAGGGTGTGGATCTCGGTCAGCTGCAGCAGCTGCTCCCACAGGTCCGGATTCAGGGCGGGCTTTTTGTCGGACTTGATCCAGCCCCGCTTCTGCCAGCCTCTGGCCCAGCCCTTCTGCAGCGCATCGATGACGTATTTGGAGTCGGAGTACAGCTCCACCACGCATGGCTCCTTCAGGGCCGACAGCCCCCGGATCACACCGGTCAGCTCCATGCGGTTGTTGGTGGTGTTCGGCTCTCCCCCGGAGAATTCCTTGCGGACGCCGTTATATTCCAGGATGGCACCCCAGCCGCCAGGGCCGGGGTTTCCGGAGCAGGCACCGTCGGTATAGAGGGTCACCGTTTTCACTGCTGTGCGTCCTCCACGGGGCTGTCAGCAGCATCTTCCGGTTTTGCCTGCTCATCTTCCACGGGCGCAACGCGCTCCACGGATACGACCTGACTGTTTTCCTCCACGCGCATGACGATAACGCCCTGCACATCCCGCTTGTAGATGTTGATGGAGGAGGCGGGAATACGGATGATCACACCGCCGGTTTCGATGAGCATGACATCGTCATCCTCACCCACCACACGGCAGCCGGCCACACAGCCGGTCTTGGCGGTGATGTTGTAGTTCTTCAGGCCCTTGCCGCCACGGTTCTGGGGAATGCGGCTGCCGTCGGGACCGGTACGCAGATACTCCTCCAGCTCGGTACGCTTGCCGAAGCCGTTCTCGGTAACGGTCAGCAGGGTCTTGCCCGGCTCGGCCTTTTCCTCGCCGATGACATAGTCCCCGTTGTCAAGATGGATGCCCCGGACACCGGCGGCATCTCTGCCCATGGGGCGCACGTCGGTTTCGCAGAAGCAGATGGCCATACCGTTGCGGGTTGCAAGGATGATGTTGTCGTTGCCGTTGGTCCGCAGGACATTGATCAGATGGTCATTTTCCTCCAGCGTGATGGCCCGGATGCCGCCCTTGCGGTTGGTCCGCAGGCTGGCAACAGGAATCCGCTTGACCGTACCGGCGCGGGTCGCCATGACCAGATATTCGTTTTCGTCGTACTCCCGGGTCGCAACCATAGCTGTGACCGTCTCACCGGGCTCCAGAGGCAGGATATTGATCATGGCAGTACCACGGGCCGTCCGTCCGGCTTCGGGGATCTGATAGCCCTTGCGGTGGTGCACGCGGCCCATGTTGGTAAAGAGCAGGATGTGGTCATGGGTGGAAGCCACAGTGAGGATCTTGACGTAATCCTCTTCCTTCAGGTTCTGGGCATTGACGCCCCGGCCGCCACGGCTCTGGGTGCGGTAGGTATCCACAGGCATACGCTTGACGTAACCCTGATTGGAGATGGTGAAGCAGCAGTCCTCCTCGGCGATCAGATCCTCGATGTCGATTTCGTCCTCCACATCCTGAATCTCGGTCTTGCGCTCGTCGCCGTACTTGTCCCGGATGGCGGTCAGCTCCTCCTTGAGGATGGATTTGACCAGTTCCGGATCCGCCAGAACCCGCTGGTAGTAGGCGATGCGTTCTTTCAGCTCAGCGTACTCGGCTTCCAGCTTCTCCCGGTCCAGACCCTGCAGGGCCTTCAGGCGCATATCCAGAATGGCCTGTGCCTGCACCTCGGAAAGGCCGAAGCGCTGCATCAGATTTTCCTTGGCGTTGTCGTAGGAGCTGCGGATGATGCGGATGACTTCGTCGATGTTGTCCTGTGCAATCAGCAGACCTTCCAGCAGATGTGCCCGCTCCTGAGCCTTGCGCAGGTCGTAGCGGGTCCGGCGGACAATGATCTCTTCCTGGAAGGTCAGGTACTCGTCCAGAATTTCCCGCAGGGACAGCACCTTCGGCTGGGTCTGGTTTTTGACCAGGGCCAGCATATTGATGGCAAAGGTGGTCTGCATCTGGGTCTGGGCAAACAGGCGGTTCAGAACCACCTGGGCATTGGCATCTTTTTTCAGCTCGATGACAATGCGCATGCCGGTGCGGTCGGTTTCGTCGCGGATATCGGAAATACCGTCCAGGCGCTTGTCGTTGACCTGATCGGCCATGTTCTTGATGAGCATCCGCTTGTTGACCTGATAGGGGATCTCGGTGACGATGATCCGGGTCCGGTTCTGGCCGAATTCCTCAAAGTGGGTTCTGGCCCGGAGGGTCAGCCGTCCCTTGCCGGTGGCATAGGCGGCACGGATGCCGGCTCTGCCCATGATGATGGCTTTGGTGGGGAAATCGGGTCCGGTGATGTGCTCCATGATGTCCGGCAGGGTTGCCTCGGGATCATCCAGCACACAGATGCAGGCGTTGATTACCTCCGTCAGGTTGTGGGGCGGGATGTTGGTGGCCATGCCCACGGCGATGCCGGAGGAGCCGTTGACCAGCAGGTTGGGGAACCGGCTGGGCAGGACCCGGGGCTCTTTCCGGGTCTCGTCAAAGTTGGGATCCCAGTCCACAGTGTCCTTTTCGATGTCGCGGAGCATTTCGTTGGCGATTTTGGACATACGGGCTTCGGTATAACGGTAGGCTGCGGGGGGATCTCCGTCCACGGAACCGAAGTTGCCGTGGCCGTCCACCAGCATGTAGCGCATGGAGAAGTCCTGTGCCAGACGGACCATGGCATCGTAAACGGAAGCGTCACCGTGGGGATGGTAGCGGCCCAGAACGTCACCGACGCAGGTGGCGGACTTACGGAAGGGCCGGTCAGAGGTCAGATTGTCCTCGTACATGGCGTAGAGGATCCGGCGGTGGACGGGCTTCAGGCCGTCCCGGACATCGGGCAGCGCACGGCCGACGATAACGGACATGGCGTACTCGATGTAGCTGGATTTCATTTCGTGAACAAGCTCAGAGGTAACGATCTGCTGATCGGGGTACATGATATCCTCGGGCTTGTAGTCTTTTTTATGCTGTGCCAAAAGAATTTTCCTCCTTTTGATTTGCCTTGCATGGGGTTTCCATGGGAAAGACCGGGAATCGGGTGCTGTTTTTCAAGGATGTCCGCAGCAGGCGGACAGCAAAAATCAGCTGACTATTTAATGCATTTTGGGGCGTGTATTTGTGCGGCGGACACACAGAATGTTCTTTGAAAGTTCTGTGAAATTTTGCAGGAACTCCTGCATCCTCGCATCATGCCGGACAACTCACGGTTGTTCGGCACAGATCCGGCACAATTGGCATCAATAGTCCAGGTTTATGGCGAATTTTGCGTTGTTTTCGATGTATTCCCGGCGGGGTTCCACCTTTTCGCCCATCAGCAGGGTGAAAATTTCGTCTGCACGGGAGGCATCCTCCAGTTCGATCCGCTTGAGCGTCCGCTTTTCCGGGTCCATTGTGGTTTCCCACAGTTCATGGGGGTCCATTTCACCAAGACCCTTGTTCCGGCTGATATCCACCTTGGCATTGGGATTGTCGCCGCGCATTTCTGCGGAAATGGCATCCCGCTCCTCATCGGAGAAGGCGTAGCGGGTAACTTTGCCCCGAACCAGCTTGTAAAGCGGGGGCATTGCGGCATAAACATAGCCGTTTTCGATCAGCGGACGCATGAAACGGAAGAAAAACGTCAGCAGCAGCGTCCGGATATGGCTTCCGTCCACATCGGCATCGGCCATGATGACCACTTTGTGATAACGAAGGCGGGAAACGTCGAATTCTTCTCCGATTCCGGCGCCCAGCGCGGTAATGACCGGCTGAAGCTTGTCATTTCCGATGACCTTGTCTTCTCTTGCTTTTTCCACGTTGAGCATTTTACCCCAAAGCGGAAGGATTGCCTGAAAACGGGAGTCTCTTCCCTGTGTTGCGGAACCGCCTGCAGAATCACCCTCGACGATGTAAAGTTCGGTCAGTGTGGGGTCGCTTTCGTTGCAGTCCCGGAGTTTGTCCGGCATGGCCGCTCCGCCCAGTGCGGTTTTTCTGCGGATGGAATCCCGGGCTTTCCGGGCAGCCTCCCGGGCACGGTTGGCAGTCATTGCTTTTTCCAGCACGATTTTTGCGGTCTGGGGATGCTCCTCGAAATAAACGGTCAGCTGATCGTTTACCACCTGATCCACCAGGGTGCGGATGTAGGCGTTGCCCAGTTTTGCCTTGGTCTGGCCTTCAAACTGCGCATCGGTCAGCTTGACGGAGATCACTGCGGTGATTCCTTCCCGGCAGTCCTCGCCGGAAACCTTGTCATCGCCCTTGATGATTCCGTTTTTCACGCCGTAGGCATTGAGCACTCTGGTCAGAGCGGTTTTGAAGCCCGTTTCGTGCATGCCGCCTTCGGGCGTGCGCACGTCATTGGCAAAGGAAAGCAGATTTTCGGCATAGCCGTCGTTGTACTGAATGGCGATTTCCGCAGAAGCGTCCCCTTTTCGGCCGTTCATGTAGATCACGTCGTCATGCAGGGCGTTTTTGTTCCGGTTCCACCACACGGCGAATTCCCGGATGCCGCCTTCATAGCACATAACGTCGGAAATTTTCTCTTCTCCCCGGGCGTCTTCAATGGAAATGGACAGACCGGCATTGAGGAAAGCTTCCTCCCGCATACGGGTGTGCAGCGTTTCGTAGTCGTAAACCAGGGTATCGAACATCTCCGGATCGGGCTGGAACGTAACTTCCGTGCCGTTTTTCTGGGTTTTTCCCACAATTTCCATTTCCTGGGTAATGTGGCCTCTGGAAAAACGCATCTGGTAGATGTTTCCGTTTTTGTGCACCCGGACCTGCATCCATTCCGACAGTGCATTGACAACCGATGCACCAACACCGTGCAGACCGCCGGAAACCTTGTATCCGCCGCCGCCGAATTTGCCGCCGGCGTGCAGAACGGTGAAAACAACTTCCATGGCAGGCCGTCCGGTCTGGGGCTGAATATCCACGGGAATTCCGCGGCCGTCATCGGTGACGGTGATGGAATTGCCCGGATTGATGGTCACAGTGATGTGTTTACAGAATCCGGCCAGTGCTTCGTCGATGGCATTGTCCACAATTTCGTAAACCAGGTGATGCAGGCCGGATACGGAAGTGGAGCCGATATACATACCGGGGCGTTTCCGGACCGCTTCCAGACCCTCGAGAACCTGGATCTGTTCGGCGCCGTATTCCTGCGTTACTTTTATTTCGTCAGACATGAATTGTCCTCCTTAGTTGGGATATGCGGGATCAAACCACTGTACCCTGTCTGATTTCAATGGTTTTTCCCAGTTTTGTAAACCTTTCCGGCTCACAGCAGGTGATGAAAACCTGACCTGTGCGGATCTGATTCAGCACAAAATCCTGTCTTCCCGGGTCCAGCTCGGAAAGTACGTCATCCAGAAGAAGAATCGGCTCCTGACCGGTTTCTCTTCCCATCAGCTCCCGCTGCGCCAGTTTCAGACTGATGGCCGCAGTCCGGGTCTGCCCCTGGGAACCATAGGATTTCAGGCTGATTCCGGATAAAGTTACATCAAAATCGTCCTTGTGGGGACCGGTCAGACACTGGGCAGAATCCAGTTCCCCGCGAAAATGACTTTCCAGATGCGCATGCAGCCGGTCCGTCAGGGTTTGTATGGGCGCAAATGGGTCATCCACCGTGGAAACCGTCCGGTATTCCAGGCGAAATTCCTCCGAACCGCCGGAAAAATGTCTGTGATACTCCGCGGCGGCCCTGCCCAGACTGTCATAAAATCTGGCCCGGTAGGAGATCAGAAGTGCTCCCACCTGACACAGGCGGTCATTGTAAACGGGAAGCAGATCAGTCAGCCCGGGATTTTCGAACCGATCCTTGAGAATCCGGCTTTTCTGTTCCAGAATCCGGTTGTATTCGGACAGCGCCGCGTCGTAATTGGGGCGCAGCTGACAAAGTCCGCTGTCTCCCAGCCGGCGCCGGGCCGAGGCCCCGGCCCGCAGAACCATCAGATCTTCGGGACAGAACAGAACCGTGGGCATCACCCCGGAAAGTCCTTCCGCGCTTTTCTGTTTTACGCCGTTTTTCCACAGCTGCCTGGACTGTCTCCCGGCAAAAATCACGGCCCGAAGGGTCTGATTCCGCTCCTGAGAGTAGACAGTTCCGGAAATATCGGCCATTTCCGCGCCGAATCGCACCATTTCTGCGCTTTTCTGTGCCCGGAAGCTTTTTCCCGAGCCCAGATAGACGATGGCCTCCAGCAGATTGGTCTTTCCCTGGGCATTGTCCCCCACGATCAGGTTGACTCCGGGGGAAAATTCCAGATTTTCCAGAGCATAGCTGCGGAAATCCCGCAGCGTCAGGTTACACAGGTTCATGGATACAGATCAGATAGCCCGTACCGTCAAAGAAAAAACGATCTCCGGGGTAGAGTTTTTTGCCCCGCATGGTGCAGACCTCTCCGTTGACGGACACATTTCCCTCCTGAATTTCCAGTTTGGCGCTGCCGCCGGAGGGTACGGTATTGGCCAGCTTCATGGCAGATTCCAGCTTGATGAATTCGGTCCCGATGACCACCGGAACATCCTGTTCCGGATTTTTCTTTTTGACCACTACTTTCATAAAGGCTCCTTCTGAGAAAAAACTCAGCCGTTTTTAATTCTGACGGGCAGAATCATGTAGGCAAAATCCATTTTATCATCCACGGGGGTCAGCACGATGGGGCTCAGACCGTTGGTCAGCTCCAGCGTAACCTCTTCGCTGGGAACCGCCCGCAGGGCATCGGCCAGAAAACGGACATTGAAGCCGATTTCCAGCTCTTTTCCGTCGCCGGCAATGGAGCACTGGTCCGCAGCGGCGCCGATGGTGGTGTTGGTCCGCATCATCAGCATCTGGTTGGAGAAGGTGCAGCGGACAGGAGATTTGTACTTTTCGGACACGATCAGGCCGACTCTGTCCACAGAAGCGGAAAGTTCGGCAACATTTGCGACAACTTTTACGGGGCAGTCGGTGGGAACCACGCTGCGCCACTTGAGGAAATCACCCTCCAGCAGGCGGCAGACCAGCGTTGCGCTGCCGATCTGGAAGAGAATGTGCTTCGGACCGACGGTGAAGGCCACATCCTCGTCCGAATCGGTCAGGATTTTTTCCACTTCCTTCAGGCCGGGAGCCGGAACAACGAATGCAATTTCCCGTCCGGTGGGTTCGGCCGGATGATAGCTCCGGCGGGCAAGCCGGAAACCGTCCACGGCAATGGCGGAAATGGAGGTGTCCTCCACTTCAAACCGGACACCGGTATGGATGGGCCGGCCCTGATTGTCGGAAACGGAGAAAATGGTGCCGGAAATCAGTTCCTTGAGCTCGCTCTGGGGAATGCGGATGCTCCGGCCGGTGCTGACATCGGGCAGCTCCGGGTAATCGTCGGCGCTTTCGGCGGAAATAGAGAAGGAAGCAAAGCCGGCGCGGATGGAAACCTTGTAGTTTTCGTCCACAACCACGGTTACGGGACCTTCCGGCAGCCGGCGCACGATATCGCCGAACAGCTTTGCCGGCAGAATGCATTCGCCGGGATCGGAAACATCGCTGTCAATCAGATAAGTGATGGCAGTTTCCATATTGTAGCCGGTCAGACTCAGACCAGTTGCAGCTCTGCAGAGGATGCCCTCGATGACGGAAAGACTGCTTTTCTGGGCTACTGTCCGGCCTGCAATGTTCAGACCTGTAACCAGCGTACTTTTTTCACAGGTAAAACGCATATTTGGGTACGTCCTTTCCTAATAAAGATTAATTTATATATACAAGAAAGAATAAAAGGTAGTATCAACAGTAATAGAGGAAATTTATGTGGAAAACCCATTTTTTGTTTAGAGCCACAATGGATTTTTCTCCACAGTCGAATGTTGGAAAACAAGAACTTTTCCACAGGGTCTGTGAAAAATTCCGTCGCCCGGAGTTATCCACAGTCTGTCATTCCACATTCCACAGCGCCTGTTGAAAAATTTCAGCGTAAAAAAAATCAGAGGCTCGAGTTGATGTTGGCAGTAATATCGCGGATATTGTTCTGCATGGTCTCGTCGCCTTTTTTCAGAATGGTTTCGACCTTACGGATATTATAAAGTACGGTGGAGTGGTCCTTTCCGAATTCCTTGCCGATGTCCGGCAGACTCAGATTGGTCAGCTTGCGGATCAGGTACATGGCGACCTGACGGGCTTCGGTGGTACCCTTGTTTTTCAGAGTGCCCCGCAGAACGGACTCGTCCACGGAATAGAAATTGCAGACCTGCTCGATGATCAGCGCAGGCGTGGGAACGGCGTTGCCCTCGCTCTTGAACATGTCGTCGATGGCCCGGGAAATGTTGGCAAGATCCAGAGGCATATTGTTCAGATCCCGGTAGGCCAGAATTTTCTTGACGGTTCCTTCAATCTGCCGGACGTTGTTGGTGACGTTGATAGCGATGTAGTTGCAGACATCGTCGCTCAGATCCAGACCCAGCTGACGGGCCTTGTTTTTCAGGATGGCCATACGGGTTTCGTAGTCGGGGGGCTGAATATCGGCCAGAAGTCCCCATTCAAAACGGGTTTTCAGCCGGTCCTCCAGGGTCAGCATATCGCTGGGCTTGCGGTCGGAGGTCATGACGATCTGCTTGTGTTCCTCGTAAAGCTTGTTAAAGGTATGGAAAAACTCCTCCTGAGTGGATTCCTTACCGGCAATAAACTGAACGTCATCGATCAAAAACAGGTCGGCTTCTCTGTATTTGCTGCGGAATTCGATATTTTTACCGCTCTGAATAGCGGCAATCAGCTCATTGGTGAACTGGTCGCCCTTGATGTAGACGATGTTGGCATTGGGGTTGTTTTTGCGGATGCCGTTGGCAATTGCGTAAAGAAGGTGGGTTTTGCCCACGCCGGGAGGTCCGTAGATGAACAGGGGGTTGTAGACCTGTCCCGGAATATTGCTGACAGCGATACAGGCGCTGTGGGCAAAGCGGTTGGAAGGACCAACCACGAAATTTTCAAAGGTAAACTGGGGATTAAAATCCATGGAGGTGGTTTGTTTTCCCTTGGAACGGAAGGCATTCAGTTCCTGATCGCCATAGATGATGACTTTTGCGTCCGAGTCGAAAATTTCCTTCAGGGCGTCCTGAATGTGACCGACGCAGCGTTGGCGAATGATCTCCCGGCGGAAGTCCGAGGCACTGTACAGGATCAGATGCTCCTCCGTAAGTTCCACTACCTCCGCGTCGTCAAACCAGGCGGAAATGGTAACCGGACCCAGAAGATTTTCCAGGTAGCTCAGGACCTTTGCCCAGACATAAGCGGATGAATACATATTGTGGCTCCTTTCGTAGGATTCTCTCTCTTGTTTTCCGACAAAAAAGGTTCAGAAAATCCATAATATCTCAACCTAAATTCTAGCATATCCCTGTGGAAAAAACAAGTGGATTCTGTTGATAGAACCTGAGAAGTATACAGGTTATCCACAGGTTTTTTTTGCAGGAAAATTTTTTTCGGCCAAAAACCCGGGAGGAATCCTGTTGATAACCCTATTTTCTGACCCGGGCGGAGTTGCCGGAATTCGTGCAACTTTTTTTCAGAAAAGCTGAAAAATGCAAAAAAAAACCGTCTCTGCCGCAGGCAGAGACGGTTTTGGATTACTGAAACAGCGGTTCCGGACGGCGCCGGCGAAGGGCCGGGTCCTGCTCCGGACGGAGAATGGGCACGCTGGCGGCCCGGGTGGGATTTTTGGGATTGGGATCGGTGGGGTCCCAGCCGCGCAGACGGCTGTCTTCATCGATGCGCACGGGAACGGGTTTTTCCACAGGACAGGTTTCGCTGTCGAAAATGGTGACCCGGGTTCCCTTGCGGCAGTGGTCATAGATCCACATGGCATCCCGGGTAGCCATGCGCACACAGCCGGAGGATGCGGGCGATCCCAGAAGATTATATTGCTCCCATTCCAGATCGTCCAGCTGATCGGACCGGTAGGGAACGGAATGGAACAGCATATTTCCGAAGAACTGGCTGACAAACTGACCCCAGACGTTCAGATTCAGCGAGCCCCATCGTGCCTTGTAGTTGATTTCATATTCGCCGGTGGGCGTGGGGGTGTAGGTGCCCACGGAGCAGACAAAGACGTTGACGATTTTCGAGTAGCTGCCCGCTTCGTCCAGACCGTAGACCACTACTACATTATGATTGCGGTACAGATGGATTTCATAGGGGAAAATGTCGCTTCCGAACTCCACGTCCTGGTATTCTGCCGTGGAATAACCTTCAACAGCCACGGGGGTTGCGAACCGGAGCTGAACGGAACTGTCTGATGTGCTGGTCAGTTCGGCCCAGACGGGAAGATATTCCGGCATGACACCGTCAAAATGTGCACTGCAGGTAAATTCGGCGGTTGTTCCTTCGGCTACGTCCAGATGCCAGGAGCCGTCGGCATACATATCGCCGATGTACCAGTAGATCCGGTAGTCTCCCTGCATTTCCTCGGGAACTTCCGTAAAGGTGATGGTTCCGTGGATGATGTTTTCGGCAGGAGAAACGGCGGGCCGGTCCAGCCGGATTTCTGCCTTTACGCCGTGGTTGATGGGAGCGGTTTCCTCGGGAACCGGTTCGGTGAAGGTTTTTTCCGTGGAATCGTACCGTCCGCCGATGCTGCAGCCGGGTTTGCAGATGGTCAGGGACTTTGCGTGGTGGTTTCCCGCCAGAAGGCCCCGCTCTCCGTTCATGGTCACGGTGCCAAGCTCCCCGTCAGCCAGAAAATAGCCGCCGTCTTTTTCCAGGGTGACGGATTCGGCACTGCTGCCGGTAAGTCTGGCAATCCGGGCATGGGAAACGACGGTTCCGCAGGAGCCGCCGATGATCTGCGCCGGGGACATCAGCTCCACATTTTCGCACCGGGAGCTGCCCTGCAGCCGTACGGTGATTTCGTGCTCTGCCTCGATTTTCAGGGTGCCTTCCACGATGACGTTGATCAGAATCACCGTTTTCGGACAGTCGTCTGTCAGCAGAAGATCCCCGGTGATGGTGGTATCCGCGGGGAAAGGGGTGTCCTGCCGGTCGATGACCACCTGCCCGCCGGTACCGTGGACGGGAAAGGGCAGGATTCCGATCACCAGGGCAGCACACAGAATTGCCATGAGAAATCGTTTCATTATATTTCCTCCAGAAAATCACGGATTTTATACGATTATACATGATTTTCGGGAAAAATGCAATGATAAGGTGAAAAAATTCAGGGGAACATTTCCGCAATGCTCCGGAAGGAATAGCCCTCGGATTCCAGCTTTGTCAGCAGTTCGTCCAGAATTTCGGCGTTGGTCCGGGAGGTTGAATGCAGGAGAATCACGGCTCCGTTGTGAATTCTCGGCAGAAGCCGGGAAAAGGCCTGCTCCCGGGTGGGCTGGCTGTCGTTGTTCCAGTCCACATAGGCAAGACTCCAGAATACGGTGCGGTAGCCCAGATCCTTTGCCATTTTCAAATTGGATTCGCTGAATATTCCCTGGGGCGGGCGGTAGTATTTGGGAATTTCCCTGCCCGTGATCTGAAGATACAGTTCTTCCAGATCCTTCAGTTCCTTTTCAAAGGTGGCCGGATCGGAAATTTTGCTCATATCGTAGTGATGCATGGTGTGATTTCCGACAATATGTCCCTCATCTGCCATCCGGCGGACCAGATCGGGATTGCGCTGCAGATAATTTCCCGCCAGAAAGAAGGCCGCAGTTACGCCGTGTTGTTTCAGCGTATCCAGAATTTTTGCGGTGGAGCCGTTTTCGTACCCGGCATCAAAGGTCAGGTACAACACTTTTTCCTCGGGATTTCCCATGTAAACCGCATCATATTGTGCCAGCTGCTCCGGCTTGGCCGGTGCGGATGGGGCCTGCCCTTCCTGGGAAAAATGCAGTCCCCAGGATCCGGTTTCGATGTATGGCTGCCGGATTCCGCTGAGTCCCATACCCACAGCCAGCAGAACCGCGCCGATTGCCAGAAAAACATCCCGTTTTTGCATAAATCTGATCCCTCCTGCGGCCATTGTATGCAAGGTCGTCCGGGGGTATTCCTGTGGAAAAAACGGCATTTTTACACACTTCTGCACGAGGCTGTGGAGATTTTCACCCTGCATCGGGACAAACTGAATCCGAAAAACAGCAGCATGCAGTTATTGTGTGGGAAATTTTCCGGTGTATTCCGGAAAATGTGCGCTTTTGAAAGAAATGGAAGCTCCCGGAAGCGGAAAACACAGGTATTTTTGGGAGAGCAGCAGTCCCTTGCGAAAAATAGAGCTTCTCCCCTGCTTTCGTCCTGTGCCGGAAATTTTCTGCAATTACGGAGCTTTGAGAACGCCGGCCTTCCCGGCTGAAGAGCAACCGGGAGTTCGGAAAGGTCAGCAGTTTCCGGACGGCTTCCCTGTCGGCTCTGCTGCCGGGGGGTGCGTGCCCGGCGGATGTTTTTTTCGGACGTGTCTTGTCCGTTTTTCGGATGCAGTGCAGTTTTACAAAATGCGTCTGTTCTATTGCGCAGTGGGTGCTTTTCCGGGAACGGACAATTACCGCAGTCGTTTATTATATGATGCAGATCACATTTCCCGGCTGTACGGAGCCGGAAACAGGAGGCGCCGCAGAGCAAAACCCGGTGCGGAATCTGCTGGCACAAGTGCGGAAATCCGGGTGGAAATTTTCCGCTTATTTTTTACGAAAAAACATCGTGAAAAACAGAGGGGCAAACCCAATTTTTCGAAAATGACCATGGGAAATCCGGCGTTTTTCAGGTTCACCGGCGAAAATGTTTCACATGAAACATTCTGTTTTACGCTTTGATTTTCCGCTGCTGCAGCGATGCTCCCGCCCAGCTCCGCTGCAGACAAAATCCGCAGCTGCGAGTAGGATCTGAGCTGCGGACTGCTTCTTAAAAATCCGCCGCCTGTCCCCTGCTGCTTCCGGACAACAAAGACCCCGGCACAGCTTCCGCAGAAGCTGTGCCGGGGTCGGTTCTGTTGCTTTATCTCAGGAATTCTTCACAGCGGATGCCCGGGCGGTTGTGCCCGGCTCCGGAGAGAATCAGCGATTTCCGGAAAGCATCCGGGCAAGTTCGGAATCGCCGTCGAGTATGACGGTCTTTTCGGTTCCGTCCAGACTGTCTTTGAGGGCATCCAGTGCAAGCGTAAATTCATAGAAATCCTTCTTGTCCTGGGTGTCGTAGGCGGCAGCCAGCAGACGCATATATTCGGCTTCGCCTTCAGCCTCCAGCTTGGCGGCCTCTGCCTTGGCGTTGGAAACCAGAATGTTTACCTGCTTGTCCACGTCGTTGCGGATGATGGAAGCATCAAAGTTGCCGTCAGCGGTGTATTTTTCTGCCATCTGGTTCCGTTCGGAGATCATTCGGGAATATACGGCGTTGAGGTTCGATTCCGGAAGATCAAAGCGTTTGATCTTCACATCCGATACGGCGATGCCGTAATTTTTACCCAGCTCATTGACGGAAGTGGTGATTCCGTTGTAGATCTGGTTACGCTCGGCTCCGTCTTTCATATTGATGATATCCGACTGCGCCAGAGTACCCATGACGGTCTTAAGGCTGTTGTAGGTCAGTGCATTCAGACGCTGCTGCGCAACGGAATTGCTGCCGAGTGTCTGGTAAAACTTCAGAGGATCTTCGATTTTCCAGAGGATGTAGCAGTCTACGGTCATATTCTGCTTGTCGGAAGTCAGAACTTCAGAGGGCGGAATGTCGTACAGCTGGGTAGCCTTGGAGAAGTATTTCACAGAATCGAAGAAGGGCAGCTTGAAGTGCAGGCCGGCCTGATCGGTGGTGGAAATAATCTTGGAAAACCGTACGGTACAGGCGTATTCATTTTCCTGGACAGTGTAAAGAGAGTTGCTCAGAAGCAGCAGAGCGACTACGACGACCACTGCGATAATGACGATTTTACCGGTTTTTTTCATGATTATTCACCTCCATCGGTGCTTTCGGCGGACTTGACGAATTCCTCCAGCGGAAGCACCATGTCCACATTGTCCCCGTTGGGTGCGGTGTTGATAAAGACCTTTACATCGGGGAGAATCTGGGAAATTGCTTCGTAATACATACGGGATTTGGTAATCTGGGGATTCTGAGCGTATTCCTTATACATGGCGTTGAACATGGCAACCTGCTCGTTGGCCTGGTTGATTCTGTTCTGCTTGAGGTATTCGGCGTTCTGAATCAGCTTGTCAGCTTCAGCCTGAGCCTTGGGAATCTGGGCGTTCTGGTAGGCCTTGGCGTCATTGACAACGGTTTCGGCCTTCTGCTTTGCGGTTTCCACGGCCTTGAAAGCCTCGATTACTTCCTGCGTGGGAGGATCGGAGTCCTGGATCTTGACATCCACCAGAGAAAGGCCGATGTCGTATTCGTTCAGAATTTCCGTGACCAGTTCTTTGACATGCATCTGGACATTTTCCTTGCCGTCGGTGAGGACAGCATCGACACTGGTGGAGCCGACCACGTTTCTGACCTGGCTCTGAATCAGGTTTTTCAGAATCAGCTCAGGTTCATTGGAGGAATACAGGTATTTTTCCGGCTCGGAAATCTTGTATTCAATGAAGAATTCCACGTTGACGATGTTATAGTCGCCGGTGATCATGGAGCTTTCTTCCTCTAATACGTCGAAATCTTCGCCGTCGCTGCTGTGAGGAGAGGTGCGGTAGCCCAGTTCAATTTTCTGGTAGACGTTGACGTTTACCTTCTCTACCTTCTGAATACCGAAGGGAAGCTTGAAGTGGACACCTGCATCAGTGATGTTTGTGACTTTTCCGAAGGTGGTAACAACGGCCTGCTGCTTGTCATCGACGGTGTAGTAACAGGTCATGGCACCGACAGCCACGAACAGCACAAGAGCAGCAATGAGAATCCATTTGCCGATGTTGTTGGGGCTTCCGGATTTTTTGGGAGATTTGTCTCCGCCCGGGGCAGCCCAGCGATAGGTTCCGTCTTCCATAGATGTTCTCCTTTACTTATTTGTGTTTTATTTATGAAAGCTCTGCCATCATTTCTTCCGCCGCGGCGCGAATTTTTGCGGCGACCCATGCGGTGAGCATGATGCGCAGAACTTTTTCTACACGTTCCCGGGCACCGGGAATCGGTTCCTGATAATCGCAGAGGACTTCCTGCATGGCCTGATTCAGGTGTTTTTCATTTTCCAGCCGGTCTACCCGGGATGCCAGCCGGACGAACATGATGTAGAGCACAGAGTCATCGATCAGATCGTCGCTTTCGTCATTGAGCTGACCATTGACATAGCCCAGAAGACTGCAGATTTTTTCCATCGGAAGGGCAGATTTCAGCGTATTGATGGTCAGAATCCGACAAAGCTGCCGTTCTGAGTAGCGTTTATTCACAGGTGGGGAAACAAACCCCCGTTTGACCCAGTTCTGAACGGTATAAGGGCTTAGGCCCGTAACCTTCGCAACCTGGCTGAGCACGATGCCGCCGGCAAGAAACATGGCCGAAATCTGCTGGGGAACACTGTCAGCTTCATCCCGCGGTGCACGCAGCACTGTACCGGGTACCATCCATTCCATTGGCTATACCTCCTTTTGTTGTGGTGAGATGATTGTATCACATGGTCATGTGATTGTCAACGGGAGTTTGTGAATTATATTTGAACAATTTGTGATAGAATATACCGGTTCTCCCTTTACGAACAGGGGAAAATGTAGTATAATATAAAAAACTTTACGTCTGGAGAAGGAGGACTGAAGGATGCACTGTCTGAAATGCGGCTGCGTAATCCCCGAAGATCAGGTGTTCTGCGATGCCTGTCTGACCGAAATGGATCGGTATCCCGTTCCGCAGGAAACGGTTCTGCAGCTTCCGGTCCGTAAGACTGAAGAGCCGCCCAAGCGTCCGTCAAGAAAGGTACACAGGGCACTCAGTCCCGAAGAGCAGATTCAGCGGCAAAAATCCACCATTCATTCTCTGGCGGTGACGCTGGTTCTGGTGATTCTGACTATGGGAATGTTTTTGGGTGCGTTGCTTATCTATTATTTTAAGGATGAACGGCTGCCGATCATCGGTCAGAACTATCAGACTGAGGAAACCCAGACCTCGACAGGAGAATAATACATATGAATATAGAAGCACTTAACGGTCAGATGATCATTTTGTTTGTTCTGATCTTTGTGGGCTACGCTGCGGCCAAAACCAGGCTTCTGCAGCCAAACGCCAACCGGTTTCTGGCAGATCTGGTCATCAACATCTCCTGCCCTGCCACCACCATTTATGCGGTTGCCACCAGCAGCCGGGCGCTTTCCAATCAGGATGTGCTGTTCATTCTGGGAATTTCCGTGCTGATCTATGTGGTGCTGATTCTGTTTGCCCTGCCCGTTGCCGCAATGATGGGCCTGAAAAGAAGCCAGTCCGGCGTTTATCGGTTCATGCTGATTTTCGGAAATGTGGGATTTTTGGGATATCCTGTGGTGCAGGCCCTGTCCGGTCCCGATGCGGTGTTCATCGCTGCCATGTTCAATCTGGTTTTCCAGCTGGTGGTCTTTACCTATGGCATCATGCTCATCGCCGAAGATCCCGCCCAGCGGAAAATGAGCTGGCGTACCTTTACCACGCCCATGATCATCGCTTCCCTGCTGGCGCTGGTGCTGTATCTGGCAAATGTGCCCTTCCACCACACCGTTACGGAGGTTCTGAGCTATCTGGACCGAATCACCGCACCGGCTTCCATGCTGGTCATCGGCTGCACGCTGGCGGCTTTCCCGCTGAAAAAGGTCTTTACCGACTGGCGGGTGTATGTGATGAGCTTTTTCAAGCTGATTGTCATTCCCGTGCTGACCTGGCTGGTTCTGCGGTTTGTGATCTCCGATCCCATGATCCTGCAGGTGATGGTGGTGCTCAGTGCGCTGCCCGCAGCCACCAATGCCACGCTGCTGTGCGCCAAATACGACGGCGATCAGGTCACAGCTGCCAGCGGTGTATTTATTTCCACTCTGCTGAGCGTGGTTACGCTGCCGCTGCTGCTGAAAATTCTGTTCTGCTGAATAAATTGTTTCACGTGAAACATCCGTAAAGGAAATGTTTCACGTGAAACTTTTTTATTTCCGGAGGCCGTTGGGTTGATTTAAAAAAATAAAACTGTTATAATAGCAGAGTATTACAGGAGGTATTGCAATATGGGTAAAGTGATTGCCGTTGTAAATCAGAAAGGCGGCGTCGGAAAAACAACGACCGCAGTCAACCTGACTGCCGGACTGAAGGAGCTGGGACTGAAGGTCCTGCTGTGCGATTTTGACCCCCAGGCCAATGCAACCTCCGGTCTTGGTCTGGATAAAAGAAACGTAAAAAAATCCGTGTATGACGTGGTCATTGACGAAGTTCCCGTTACGGAGGCCATTGTCAGCACCAGTTACGGTGATGTTCTCCCCTCTTCGGCCGATCTTGCCGGTGCAGCGGTTGAGCTGATCAGCAAGGAAAACCGGGAGTTTCAGCTGCAGCGTGCGCTGGAGCCTGTCCGGGATGTATATGATGTGATTCTCATTGACTGTCCTCCGTCTCTGGAGCTTTTGACCCTGAACGGTCTGTGCGCATCCGACGGAATTCTGGTGCCGGTCCAGTGCGAATACTATGCGCTGGAGGGCCTGTCCGATCTGATGGCTACCCTGCGGATGGTCAAGCGGAAAATCAATCCCCGTCTGGATATTTTCGGTGTGATTCTGACTATGTTCGACGGAAGAACCAACTTCTCCACGCAGGTTGCTCAGGAGGTCCGCCGGCATTTCCCGGGAAAGGTTTTCGGAACCGTAATCCCCAGAAATGTCCGTCTGGCAGAAGCACCCAGCCATGGCCTGCCGGTGCTGGCCTATGACCGCTCCAGCCGGGGAAGCCACGCTTACAACGCCCTGGCGGAAGAAGTAAAAGCAAAACTGTAACCTCAATTCGGGAGATTTTCCCAGGAAAGGATGATAAAATTGGCGACCCAGAAAGGTCTGGGCAGGGGCCTCGGCGCATTGCTCGGGGACTTTGACAGCGAGCCGGTAAACGACACGCCCTATCAGATCCTGCCCCTTCATAAGGTAGAGCCAAATCCGGAACAGCCCCGGCACGATTTTGACGAGGAAGAGCTGCAGCTGCTGGCTGATTCCATATCGGTCCACGGACTGATCCAGCCGCTGGTGGTGCGGCAGCTGCCCTCCGGATACTACCAGATTATTGCGGGGGAACGCCGCTGGCGGGCAGCCCGCATGGCAAACCTGACGGAAATTCCCGCGATTGTCGTGGAAGCAGACGACCAGAAGGCCATGGAAATGGCCCTGATCGAGAATCTGCAGCGCCAGGACCTGAACCCGGTTGAAGAAGCCCTGGGCTATCAGTCCCTGATGGACGATTACGGGCTGACTCAGGAGGAAACCGCAAAGCAGGTGGGAAAATCCCGGCCGGCAGTGGCAAATGCCCTGCGTCTGCTGGGACTGTGCCCTCAGGTATTGCAGATGGTCCGTTCGGGTAAACTGACTGCAGGACACGCCCGTGCGGTGCTGACCCTGAAAACCGAGAAAAAGCAGCAGGAAGCTGCCCAGAAGATCGTGGCGCTGGGACTTTCCGTCCGACAGGCCGAGCTTCTGTGCCGGAACATGACCCGGGAGCCGGAAAAGAAGAAGGAAATTCCGCTGTCCGTGGATTACGTGGCAGAATGCGAAAAAAGCCTGAGCCGACATCTGGGCCGGGGCGTGCGCATCATCAACGGAAAGCGCAAGGGACGCTTTGAGCTGGAATTCTACGGTCAGGAGGATCTGCAGGTTCTGCTGGATGCCCTGATGAAGATGAAGAAATAAAACCCATTATCATATATTCATTTTAAGGAGCGAAAACAATGCTTGATATTAAAAGAATCAAGGAAAATCCCGAAGCCGTAAAGGCTGGCCTGCGGGCCAAGGAAGTGGACTGCGACGCCGTCGTGGACCGGATTCTGGAGCTGGATGAACAGCGCCGTCAGCTGATTGCCAGCACCGAGGAGCGCAAGGCAAGACAGAACAAGGTTTCCAAGGAGATCCCCGCCCTGAAAAAGGCCGGCAAGGACGTCTCCCCTATTTTCAAGGAAATGGCCGAGCTGAAGGCCGGCATCGCAGAAGACGCTGCAAAGCTGGATGAAGTTCTGGCTGAGTACAGAACCGCCATGCTGAGCCTGCCCAACCTGCCCGATCCCGATCTGGTTCCCGGCGGCAAGGAAAACAACCAGCCTCTGCGTTATTTCGGTGAGCCTCACAAGTTTGACTTTGAGCCCAAGCATCACGTGGATCTGTGCACCGACCTGGGCCTGATCGACTACGAGCGCGGCGTCAAGCTGGCCGGTACCGGCAACTGGATGTACACCGGCATGGGCGCCCGTCTGGAGTGGGCACTGCTCAACTACTTTATCGACACTCACATTGCAGACGGCTACGATTTCATTCTGCCGCCCCACATGCTGGAGTACCAGTGCGGCGAAACCGCCGGTCAGTTCCCCAAGTTCAAGGATGAGGTCTACAAGATTGAGAACCCCACCGACGACCGCGTGCACTATATGCTGCCCACCGCAGAGGCTGCGCTGGCATCCGTCTACCGTGACGAGATCCTGACCGAAGCCGACCTGCCCAAGAAGTTCTTCGCCTACACGCCCTGCTTCCGCAGAGAGGCCGGTTCTCACCGTGCCGACGAGCGCGGCATGGTCCGTGGCCACCAGTTCAATAAGGTGGAGATGTTCCAGTACACCAGACCCGAGGACTCCGACGCAGCCTTCGACGAGCTGGTGACCAAGGCCGAAAATCTGGTCAAGGGCCTGGGCTTCCACTTCCGCACTGTCAAGCTGGCTGCCGGTGACTGCTCCGCATCCATGGCAAGAACCTACGACATCGAGATCCAGATTCCTTCCATGAACGGCTACAAGGAAGTTTCCTCCGTCTCCAATGCCCGTGACTACCAGGCACGCCGGGGCAACATCCGCTTCCGCCGTGCAGACGGAAAGATCGACTTCGTTCACACCCTCAACGGCTCCGGCCTGGCAACCTCCCGGATCTTCCCCGCTCTGGTGGAGCAGAACCAGCGTGCAGACGGCTCCGTGGTGATTCCCGAGGTGCTGCGTAAGTATCTGGGCGGTCTGGAAGTCCTGGAAAAGAAGTAAAAAATCCCGGATTCCCGGGATAAAACAAAATAGAGAGAAAGAGGTTTGCAGTCATGGGAAAACTCAGAAAACCGGGCTGGATCGATGAGTTCAGATCCTTTGCGGTAAAGGGAAACGCCATGAACATGGCCGTTGGCGTGATCGTCGGCGCTGCATTCCAGTCGATCATCAAAAGCCTGACCGATGACGTCATCATGCCCATCGTGTCCATTTTCCTGGGCGGCGTGGATTTCAGCGAGATGAAGCTGGTGCTTCCCCGCCTGTTTGCCGAGCCTGTGCTGGACGAAAACGGCAGGGAAATCCTCAATACCCTCAACTACGGCAATTTCCTGTCCGCAGTCATCAATTTCCTGATTCTGGCGCTGGTGGTATTCTGGCTGGTCAAGGGGCTGAACAAGCTCGGAGAAATGACCAGAAAAAAGAACGAACAGGAACAGGCGCAGCAGCAGGCAAAGCAGCCTGATCCGGAACCTTCCAAGGAAGAAATTCTTCTGACAGAAATCCGGGATTTGCTGAAAAATAGATAATTTGTACCCATTTATGGAAAGAAATCGATAAAATTGTTGCGAAATGCGAAAAGTTGTTGTATAATGCAGCTGTAGAAACTCAGGCTCGGAAGGGCCAAATAAAGGAAGGTAAAGACTATGTTTAAGATCGTTCGCAAGAAAGAGCTGAACGATGCCGTCACCCTGATGGACATCGAGGCTCCCTTCATTGCAAAAAAGGCAAAAGCCGGTCAGTTCATCATTTTCCGAATTGATGAAAAGGGTGAGCGTGTTCCCCTGACCATCGCCGGCTATGACCGTGAGAAAGGTACCGTCACCATTATTTTCCAGAAGGTCGGCTTTGCAACCAAGGCTCTTGGCGCTCTGAACGAGGGTGATTACATTCAGGACTTCGTAGGACCTCTGGGCAAGCCCACTGCCGTGGAAGGCAAGAAGAAGGTCTGCGTTGTCGGCGGCGGTGTAGGCTGTGCCATTGCCCTGCCCTCTGCCAAGGCTTTCAAGGAAGCCGGTGCGGAAGTTACCGTTATCGTCGGTTTCCGCAGCAAGGACATTGTGATCCTGGAAGAGGAATTCAAGGAAGTTGCCGATCATTTCATCATCATGACCGATGACGGCTCCTACGGCCGCCATGGCCTGGTCACCCAGCCCCTGCAGGAGCTGCTGGAGGCCGGCGCTGATTTCGACGAAGTCCTGGCAATCGGACCCATCCCCATGATGAAGTTCGTCTGCAAGACCACCCAGCCCTTCGGCACCCACACCATGGTTTCCCTGAACCCCATCATGATCGATGGCACCGGTATGTGCGGCGGCTGCCGTGTTACCGTGGGCGGCGAGACCAAGTTTGCCTGTGTTGACGGCCCCGAGTTCGACGGCCATCAGGTTGATTTTGCAGAGCTGAGCAATCGTAACAGTGTTTACCGCGGCCGCGAGGCTGAGGTCGCCGAAAAGCATGTCTGCCGTATGGACAGCATGGGCAAAGCACTGATTAAATAAGGGGGATACTGATTAAAATGGCAAATATGACTTTGACTAAGACTCCCATGCCTGAGCAGGATCCTCAGGTAAGAGCACATAACTTTAAGGAAGTAACACTGGGCTACACCGCAGAAATGGCTATGGAAGAAGCCGGCCGCTGCCTGGGCTGCAAGAAGCCCAAGTGCGTCGAGGGCTGCCCGGTTAACGTGCGGATTCCCGAGTTCATTCAGAAGGTCGCTCAGGGCGAATTCAAGGAAGCTTATGAAATCATCACTTCCACCAATGCACTGCCTGCTCTGTCCGGCCGTGTCTGCCCCCAGGAGACCCAGTGCGAAGCCCGCTGCGTCCGCGGCGTCAAGGGCGAGCCTGTGGCAATCGGCCGTCTGGAGCGGTTCGTTGCCGACTGGTACCGTGAGAACATCAACGCCATGCCCGAGAAGGTTGCCTGCAACGGCATCAAGGTGGCTGTGGTCGGTTCCGGTCCTTCCGGCATGACTGCTGCTTCTGATCTGGCAAAGCGCGGCTATCAGGTCACCATGTTCGAGGCTCTGCACACCGCCGGCGGCGTTCTGGTCTACGGCATTCCCGAGTTCCGTCTGCCCAAGGCAATCGTTGCCAACGAAATCACCAAGCTGCAGGCTCAGGGCGTTGAAGTCATGACCGACATGGTCATCGGCCGTGTCCTGACCATCGACGAGCTGTTCGACATGGGCTTCAAGGCTGTGTTCGTCGGCTCCGGTGCAGGTCTGCCCATGTTCATGAACATCCCCGGCGAGTCCCTCAAGGGTGTCATGTCCGCAAACGAGTACCTGACCCGTACCAACCTGATGAAGGCATACAAGGAAGAGTACGATACCCCCATCATCAAGTCCAAGGCTGTTGCAGTCGTCGGCGGCGGCAACGTGGCTATGGACGCTGCCCGCTGCGCAATGCGTCTGGGCGCTGAGCATGTGTATGTTGTCTACCGCCGCGGCGAGGCCGAAATGCCCGCACGTCTGGAAGAGCAGCATCACGCCAAGGAAGAGGGCATCGAGTTCAAGACTCTGTGCAACCCTGTGGAGATCCTGAGCGACGAGAACGGCCGTGCCTGCGGCATCAAGTGCGTGCGCATGGAGCTGGGCGAGCCTGATGCATCCGGCCGCCGCCGTCCCATTGCAATCCCCGATTCCGAGTTCGTTCTGGATGTGGATACCGTCATCATGTCCCTGGGCACCAGCCCCAACCCCCTGATCCGGTCCACCACTCCCGGTCTGGAAACCAACCGCAAGGGCTGCCTGATCGTCAATGAGGACGAGATGACCACCCGTGACGGCGTGTTCGCCGGCGGTGATGCCGTTACCGGCGCTGCAACGGTCATCCTGGCCATGGGCGCAGGCAAGAAGGGCGCTGCTTCCATCGACGCTTACCTGAAGGCACATCAGGAATAAGATACAGTTTGACAGATACCCCCGGTTTTTACCGGGGGTATTTTGAATATATACAGCGTAATAATGTATATTGCGTATAGAAAATAAAGAGTATTTGTATATTCAACCTATAAATATCACGATATTGTTGTATATATCCAAATATATACCAAATCAGATGAAGAATATTTATGTGCGCATATGTATAAATAACCATTGACAATGCATAACATGCATGCTATACTGTGGATGTAAGCAAGAAATGAAACAAGGAGATCAAAGCTATGAAAAAAATATTTGCAATTACCCTGTGTGTAGTTATGATGCTGTGCCTGTTCAGCGGCTGTTCCGATAAGCAGGAAAATAAACTGGTGCTGGGCACTTCCGCAGACTACCCCCCCTATGAGTTCCACATGATTACCGAAGACGGCAAGGATGAAATCACCGGCATCGATATTTCCGTCGGTAAGCAGATTGCAGAAGACATGGGCAAGGAACTGGAAGTTACCGATATCAGCTTCAACAACCTGCTGACCGCTCTGGACAAGGGTGAAATCGACATGGTCATTGCTGCCATGGAAAAGGATCCCAAGCGGGAAGGCTCCGCCGACTACTCCGATGCCTACTACTCCGATGTTCCCTACATGATCCTGATGAAGAAGGAAAACGTAAACAAATATGCTGACCTGAACGCCTTCTCCGGCGTGACCGTAGGTGCTCAGACCGGTACCACCATGGAATCCATCGTCACCGAGGACATGAAGGGCGCTGACCTGATGAGCCTGGTGTCCGTAACGGATCTGGTCAACAATCTGGTCTATGACAAGTGCACTGCTCTGGTGCTCAACGGTGCAGTTGCTCAGGAATACGCAGCCAGCGACGCAAGCCTGGCCATCAGCCCCATTCAGCTGAACAAGTGCCCCACTTACCACGTTGCCGTGGCTGAAGGCGACCCCAAGGGCCTGCTGGAAGGCATCAATGCTTCCATTGCAAAGATGCAGGAAAACGGTGCCGTTAAGGAATTCATCAAACAGGCCGAGTCCAACAGTGAATTCGCCCTGGTAGGATAAAATCAGATTGCCGCAGCGGAAGTTGCGGCAATTTGCCTGTTTAAAAAATAACGGATTCAGAAAGGAATACCATAATGCCAGATTTTTTTGCAAGCATTGCTGCATGGTTCTCTCCGCTGTGGGAAAATCCCTCCAGCTTCTTTAACTTTGATTTTCTTCCCCGATACTGGCTGTATTTCCGTCAGGGTATCGGATATACGCTGATGCTCAGTGTGACTGCGGTGCTGCTGGCAGTTCTGCCGGCTCTGCTGCTGGCGCTGATGCGGCTGAGCAAGCGAAAAATTTTCCGGGGCATTTCCGGCGCATATATTGCCGTGTTTCGCTCCACACCTATGCTCGTGCAGCTGTCCCTGATTTATTTCGGACTGTTTTCTGTAATTTCCCTGCCGAGCACCAAGATTTTCGGATTTCTGAAGATCAATACCTTCCTCCCCTGCGTGGTGACGCTGGCACTGAACAGCTCGGCCTATGTTGCGGAAATTTTCCGTGCAGGCATTCTGGCTGTGGATAAGGGCCAGACCGAGGCAGCCAGAAGTCTGGGCCTGTCCTCCTGGCAGAGCATGTATATGGTGGTTCTGCCTCAGGCAGTGAAAAATATCCTGCCCACCCTGGCCAACGAGCTGGTTACCATGGTCAAGGAATCCTCCATCTGCTCGACCATCGGCGTGATGGATCTGATGTGGGGTGCCCAGAAGGTGGCAGCTACCACCCACATTTCAGTCGGTCCCTTTGTGCTGGCTGCCGTGATTTATTTCTGTATCAACTACCCTGCAAGCAAGGCCATTGAGGCTGTGGAAAGGAGAATGCGCCGTGGAGACAAACAATAATCTGATTCAGGTCCGGAACCTGACCAAAATTTTTGACGGCGGCGTAAAGGCCCTGAACGACTGCTCTCTGGACGTCAAAAAGGGCGAAGTGGTGGCCATCATCGGACCCTCCGGCTCCGGCAAGTCCACCCTGCTGCGCTCCCTGAACCTTCTGGAAACTCCGACCTCCGGTTCCATCGTCTTTGAGGGCGTGGACCTGATGGACAAAAAGGTGGATCTGGACCTGCACCGGCGGAAAATGGGCATGGTGTTCCAGCATTTTAACCTCTTCCCCCATAAAACCGTGCTGCAGAACATCACCATGGCCCCTGTGAAGCTGAAGAAAATGACCAAGGAAAATGCCAAAACCCGTGCCATGGAGCTGCTCAAACGCATCGGCCTGCAGGATAAGGCCAAGGCCTACCCGAATATGCTTTCCGGCGGACAGAAGCAGCGTATTGCCATTGTCCGGGCCATGGCGATGGAGCCGGATGTGCTGCTGTTTGACGAACCCACCTCCGCTCTGGACCCCGAAATGGTAGGCGAAGTTCTGGAGCTGATGAAGTCGCTGGCTGCCGAAGGCATGACCATGGTGGTGGTCACCCATGAAATGGGCTTTGCCAGAGAGGTGGCAGACCGGGTGGTTTTCATGGCTGACGGACGGATTCTGGAGCAGAACAGTCCCGAGGAGCTGTTTGCCCATCCGGAAGATCCCAGACTGCAGGATTTCCTGAGCAAAGTGCTCTGAGAAACAGCCGTGTCAGAATAAAAAATGCGGGCAGAGATGATTTCTCTGCCCGTTTTTTTGCGGAAAAATTTCAGAGGAAAAGGCCCGGAAGGCGGAAAAAGTCCGTAAAAAATCGGCAGCATCCGGAAATGGGATGCTGCCGAAAGCCGGCGTTTTTTGGGAGTCAGATCATTTCAACCCGGGCTTCGGGGGCGTATTTTCGAACGCTTTCGATGCCGTTTTCGCAGGCGTTTTTGCTGGTGTAGCCCTCGGAGGTGGCAATGATTTCTCCGTTGCGGGCCTTCAGCCGGAAGCGGAAATCCCCTGCCCTGTCGGTGTAAAGTTCAAATTTCGGATTGGTGAAGCGCTTCCAGCCCGCTTCCGAGTGGTCCTCGCAGTGGGCAATGGGGGCGTTGCGCTTAACGCTTTCCACGCCGTTGCGGCAGGCGGCCTCGGTGGTGTAGACTTCGGAAGTGGCGATCACCTGGCCGTTGGGGGCTTTCAGGTCGAATTTGATTCCGCTTCTGACGTTTCGGATGACGAATTTGCTCATGGAGGAACCCTTCTTTCTCAACAGGTCTGTGCGCAGGCTGTGCAGAATCAGTATAGCATCGGGAAAAAACTTTGTCAAATTCCCGGAAAACACCCTCAGGCCGGAGCGAAGAAAGGATGATCGGCGATGGGCGTGTCGGCAGCTGTGACCGGGAATTTTTGGGAAAACCGCAGTTCCTGTCCCGGCACGGAGCGCCGAAAACGAAAAATTTATCAACAGCTTTGTGCAGACCTGTGCAGAAAAAGTCGATGCAGCGGAAAAAACGGAAAACGCTCCTGAGGAGCAGTCTATGAAAACAGAAAGAAATCCCCTTGAATCCGGTGAGAAAATCGGAATCAGGGGGGTTATTTATAACAATTCTGCTGTATTTTCTCCGACGGGAGCAACCGCGTGCAGGCTGTTGAAAAGAGGCCCCCTGTGTGCAAAAGTCCCGGAGGTTCGAAGTTCTCCCCTGCCGGAAATGAATGCGCCTGCCTGCCGGGAAAAAGGGTGCGGAGCGGGCTTCGTAAAAAAGCGCCCCGGACTTACTGTCCGGGACGCCTGAAGCATCGGATTCTGTTTCTGGAAAAAACGTGCGCAGCACGGAAATTTTCTCAACAGGATGTGAAACATCTGTGGAGAAAATTTTACTTCCAGAGGCCGTCGGGATACAGACCCTGAGCGGTCAGCTTCTGCAGAGCTTCCACGACCATGGGCTTGTCGGCGGCATAGGTCACGCCGTACCACTTGTCTGCAGACTGCAGCACCTTGACCCGGGCAACCTTCTCGTCGAGCATATCGCGGACGGTCATGGGCAGGAAGAACTCGGCCTTGATGGGGTTTGCGGGAACCTCCTGTGCAAGGAATTTGGGGAAGCGGGCCTCGGCTTCTTTCAGGAAGCTGTCGGTATAGCCCCACAAATTCATGGAAACGATGGTATCTGCAGGCAGATCGGTCCAGCTCTGTCCATCGTCTGCGGTGAAGTGGATGCCGCCTTCGTACTTTTCGATGCGGGTGCGCTCCATGATGTCGATCAGATAGTCGTTCTGATCCTTGTGGCAGACACCGCGGGCTACGCTGCCGTTGTCGGTAACGGTGTTGCCCAGCAGGTAGCCGACCATGCAGTATTCATAGAGATCGCCGTCCTGGGCATTGCACAGGGCCTGATAGATGGTCTTGTAGGCGGATTTTCCGTAGTAGTCATCGGAATTGACGACAGCAAAGGGTGCGTCACCGATCTGCTCTTTGGCGCAGAGAACTGCGTGGGTGGTGCCCCAGGGCTTCACGCGTCCTTCGGGAATGGTAAAGCCTTCGGGAATCTTGTCCAGCTCCTGGAAGGCATAACGGATTTCCATGGGGCATTTTTCCAGCCGCTTGCCAACGGTTTCCATGAAATCCTTTTCGATTGCGTGTTTGATAATAATAACGGCAGTCTCGAAACCGGCCTCATACGCATCGTACAGAGAGTAATCGAGAATAGCCTCACCGTGATTTCCCACGGGATCAATTTGCTTCAGTCCGCCATAGCGGCTGCCCATACCTGCAGCCATGACGACGAGAATAGGTTTTTTAGCCATGTGGCCACCTCCTCAAAGTAATACTCCAATATTATACATGATTTTTCCGGAAATGGCAATATCCGGGGAGAATATGCGCTCAGTCCGGATCGGAAAGGCAGATGGCCTCTCCCCTGACCTTGTCCCAGGAAAAAATCCCGGCCAGCTCGGCGGCAGAAAGATCGGTTCTGCAGTCCACAAGACCGGCGGCCCGGGCCAGAATGCCGATGAGCTTTTCCGGCTTCATTTTCTCACGGAGTACGCCCAGATCCAGATCCCGGTCCCGCTTGCTGAGTCTGCGGCCGTCGGGGGCCACCAGCATGGGCACATGGGCGTAGACGGGATGGGGAAAACCGAACAGCTCCTGCAGATACATCTGTCTGGGCGCGGAACTGAGCAGATCCATGCCCCGGACCACCTCTGTGACCCCGGCTTCCCCGTCGTCAACGGTGACCGCCAGCTGATACACATAGATTTCGTCGGCTCTGCGGACCACCATATCGCCGCAGTCCGTGGCCAGATTCAGGCTGTAGTGCCCCTGAACCAGATCCTCCATCTGCCAGACTCTGTCCGGCACCTTTACCCGCCAGGCAGGAGCCCGTCCGAAGGCGGCCCGCTGCTCGGCAGTCAGATTCCGGCAGGTGCCGGGATAGACATAGGTGCCGTCGGACAGATGAGGGGCGTTGACGCCGTGGAGCTGGCTTCTGGTGCAGTAGCAGGGGTAAAGCAGCTCCATTTGGCGCAGTTTTTCAAAATAAGTATCGTAAACCGGTCCCCGGGTGCTCTGGGCGGGGGTTTCCCGGTCCCAGGTCAGCCCCAGCCAGCGCAGATCGTCCCGCAGGACATCTGCAAATTCCGGACTGGTTCTCAGTGTGTCCAGATCCTCCATCCGCAGCACCATTTCGCCGCCTTTGCTTTTGACGGAGGCCCAGGCCAGCAGGGCCGAAAAGACATTGCCCAGATGCATTCTGCCGGAGGGGGTCGGGGCGAAGCGTCCCACGCAGTGTTCTGCCATCATTTATCCGCCCCTCTGTTATTCCGTTACGATATGTACATCATCGATGGTGATGTCCTGTTTGTAGGGATTGTAGTGTTCGTTGACCAGGTCAACCACCTCGTTCGGATACAGCACGTAATAGGACTGGTCGCCGATGTAGGTTCCGTATCCCGGCAGGGTATCCAGCCGCAGATTCTTCACGCCGCACCGCAGCAGATTCACGCCGAACCAGATATAGTTTCCGGTGTTGAGGCTGTTGAGACTGTTGTTGTTGAACAGCTCCATAACCTGGGGCAGCTTTTTCATGTTATCTGCCGTGACCCACTGCTGCATACAGGCCTTGAGGAATGCTTTCTGGGTGTCTGCACGGCCCAGGTCCTGATTGACGTAGCCGTAGCGGAACCGCACCAGACCCAGAGCCTGATTGCCGTCCAGATGCTGCATGCCCGGCTCCAGATGAACGTCCAGATCCATGTCGGAGTCGGAAAAATCAATGTTTGTGGGCACGTCGAAGTCCACGCCGCCCATCAGGTCCACCAGATCCTCCAGCAGCGGCAGCTCTACCAGCACATAGCCGTCGGGGCGGTAGCCCAGAATGTCCTGCACATAGTCCAGCAGCACATTCATGCCTGCCTCGCCGCAGTCGTTGCGGCCATAGGCGGAGTTGAGCTTGACATCCAGACCGTAGGAGGTCCGTCCGTATGTATCCCGGGGCAGGCTGAGCAGGCCGGCCTGTTTTTTCATGCTGTCCACATAAAGGATCATCATGGTATCGGTACGCAGGCCGCCCACATCTGCGCCGCAGAGGAGAATGGCGGAGGTACCGGGCTTCCGTGGGCCGATGGGCACATCGGTTTTGGGCGGGCCGATATAGAAGTGGACTGCGCCGATCAGCAGAGCGATGATCAGCACGGGGATCAGGACCGCCGTCAGGCAGCCGAAGCGGAATCTGTGCTTTTTCTTCTGCTTGGGCGGTTTCTCCACAGGTCCGTGAGAATCGGTGGAATACGCCATGGGGGGACGTTCATAGATCGTCTCCTGGGTGACCTTCCCCAGAGGTGGGGTGCGTTTTTCCTGCGTTTTCACAAAATCCGCATTGTAGGCCCGGATGTGGCTGCCATAGGCGGACTGTGCGGCCTTCTGGGCCTGAGTGGGCTTGCTTCGCCGGGGCTGCGCAGGCTCCGGGGAAGCTTCCTCCTCCCAGTCGCTGTCAAGATCCTGGCCGTAGCCGTTGGAATAATTGCGGTAAACGGCAGGTTCTTCCCCGAACTGCTCCTGATCATAGGGGACCTGATCGAAATTATCTGTGCTGTCATCTGACGGGTCATCCTCTGACATGGCGGCATCTGCCCGGTTCAGAAGTTCCCAAAGCTCGTCATCTGGTTGATTTACCATAACATGACACCTCCTAATGGTAACATTTTATCCCAAACAAAACGAAAAGTAAAGCAGAAACTGTATGATTTCGAAAGCATTTAAGGAAAGTTAAAAAAGTTAAAAAGTTTAGAAAATAAATCTTGACAAGGAATCGGACAGATGATATACTGTGGATGTAAATGATAATCATTCGCAACAAGGAGGTGCATGATGAACACATCCTCTAAGCAATTCCGCAAGCGGAATGCGATCCTGTCCTGTCTGCGCGGTACCGGCACGCACCCTTCCGCCGAATGGATTTACGACCAGCTCAAGCCGGAATACCCGGAAATCTCGCTGGCTACGGTTTACCGGAATCTTGCGCTGTTCAAGGAACAGGGGGTCATCACCAGTCTGGGGACTGTCGGCGGTGTGGAACGGTTCGATGCAGTTACCGAGCCCCATGTCCACTTCATCTGCAGCAGCTGCTGCAGGATCGACGATCTGCCGCAGGTGCATGTGCCGGATGGCCTGTGCGAGGAAGCCGAGCAGCTGACCGGCGGAGAAATTACCGAATGCACGCTCAGTTTTACCGGGCTGTGCAGCCAGTGCCGCAGCGGTGAGAACCGGCAGTGCCGGAATTGTGCATACCTCGGCCCGGAAATGAAAAAAGCATAAACCCATTTTCCAAGGCTGCAGATTCGTTCTGAAACCTTTGATAAAGAAGCGTATCAACTTATTTTAGGAGGAGAATGTTATGAAGAAGTTTGTCTGCGATGTCTGTGGATATGTCTACGAAGGCGAGGAGCTGCCCGAAGATTTCGAGTGCCCCCTGTGCGGCGTAGGCCCTGATCAGTTTACCGAGGTTGAGGAATAAACATCCGAACCTTTGATAAAAGAAATGTGATAACTTAATTTAGGAGGATAAAGTTATGAAGAAATTTGTTTGCCCCGTTTGCGGTTATGTTTATGAAGGTGAAGCCATTCCCGAAGGCTTCAAGTGCCCCGTCTGCAAGGTTGACGGCTCCAAGTTCAAGGTAATGGAAGCTGACAAGCTGGCTGCTGAGCACGAGTACGGCATCTACGCCAAGACCGTTAAGAACAACCCCGACATCAGCGAAGAAGACAAGAAGTTCATCTTCGAGCAGCTGATGGCCAACTTCACCGGCGAGTGCTCCGAGGTCGGTATGTATCTGTGCATGGCACGGATTGCCCATCGTGAAGGCTATCCCGAAATCGGCCTGTACTGGGAGAAGGCAGCATTTGAAGAAGCTGAGCACGCAGCAAAGTTTGCTGAGATGCTGGGCACCGATCTGGAGCCCAACATGACTGCTTCCACCAAGAAGAACCTGGCATGGCGTGTGGACTGCGAGTTCGGCGCAACTCAGGGCAAGTTCGACCTGGCTTCCTGCGCAAAGAAGAACGGTCTGGACGCTATCCACGACACCGTTCATGAGATGGCTCGTGACGAGGCTCGCCACGGCAAGGCTCTGAAGGGTATGCTGGAGCGCTACTTCAAGTAAGGTCGGCGAGTGCCGACAGCCAAAGCGCACGGTTGGCCGGAGGGAATCGTTACACTGCAGGGTATTCCCGGTAACGAATTTCCGTCAGAGGGAATCACGCACTCCTCTTTTACCACAATTCGCTGAAGTTCGATGCTGATATGGTCCACGCGGCCATAGGCTCACACAGTATCCCGCACAGATGAATTTGTAAGAGAGGCGGCAGCTCCCGACGATATCCGGCAGGCAGAAAATTTTAAACTACACAAAAGCGGTATCAGTTTTTGATACCGCTTTTTCTTTGCGAACAAGCAAGGCAAAACACACGGAATATGAAGCTGCAAACGGAGAAAATCCGGATTGCTGCTTTTCAGGATTGTATCTGCAGACAGTTTATAGTACAATCAGCGTGCAGGAATGCCTGAAACAATCAGATATTTTTGCGGTTATCATTTGCGGAGGAAATGGATATGCTCTTTGCAATCATAGTAACGCTGATTCCTATTTTGATCGGACTTGCCATTTCATGGCCTATGATCAGACAGATGGCCAGGCTGCAAAAGGCCCGGGAAGGAAAAAGAACAAAATTTGTAATTGACACGACAGACAAAGGCTATGCCGATTATCAGAAAAAAATCGACAAATGGCTTGAAGATGTGGGATTCAGCAAATACAAAGCCAGAAAGAACGGAAGATATTTAAAATATTATAAAAACGGGAATATATACAAGTGCGGATTCCATTATTACCGTCAGGGAAGCAGGCTGATAATCGATGCCTGGTTATGTGTGCTTGGGAAAGAGTCGCCGTTAACGTTTGTTTCATATTGGCCGGATGGCAACAATCAGAAAGGCATGCCCACGGCACTGGATCAGCATGCGAAGGAACAGTATCTGGAAGTTTTAAATACAATCATTACTGTTCCGCAGATCGTCGGCGAAGTAAACGAAGTTACCCTGCAGTACAATATTGCGGTTTCAGACTTCAAAACCAAACAAAAAGCAGAGCGGACTTCCAACTGGAAGATGATTTGGGGAATTATCATTTTTGCGTTTCTTGTAAGTATCCTCATCAATTGTTTCGGAAAATAAACGGGAAAATTTCAAAAGCGCTGTCAGAAAAAATCTGACAGCGCTTTCTGTCAATCCGGCGGCAGCGGAAAATATTTTCCCCTTCCCTGTCAAATCCGATTGATTTCAGACCGGACACAGCATATAATGAAATCTGAAAGACCGTCTGACGGTTCTGGATCATGCTTTAAGTGAGGAAAAATAGAATGAACGGATACGAACGCACCCGAAAATTTGTACTGGGCCAGCCGACAGACCGGCCTCCATTCATGCCGCTGGTCATTGAGTGGGTTTCCCGGCAGTGTGGCCTTGCTTACCCGGAGTTTGTCTATAACCCGGAAATCAGAGCAAACGCATATCTCGAAATTGCGGAAAAATACGATCTGGACTGCATCCTTCCGGATGCGGATTTCTCCGAACAGCTGGAGGATTTCGGACAGAAGCCCCTGTGGACGGAAAGCGCCGGATTTCAGGTCAAGCCCATTGTCAGCAGTCTGGAGGAGATCCGGAAGCTGCAGCTGCCTGAGATCGTTCCCGGAACCCGTCAGGGCAACCGGATCGAAATCCTGAAGAAAATTGCGGAAAAGGAAAAAGGACACCGGTTTATCTTCGGCATCTGCATCGGACCGTTCACGGAGTTCTGCAATGCCCGGGGCTTTAACGATGTGCTCTACAGCATCGGCGACGAGGAATACGACGAGCTGGAGGCAGGATTGCAGGTTTTCTTTGAAAACGGCATGAACTTTATTCAGGCTCAGCTGGATGCCGGTGCTGACGGTATTCAGATCGTTGAGCCCAACTGCTCGCTGGTCTCCCCTGCCTTTTACGAGGAGTTCATTCTCCCCTATCACAGAAAAATGGTGGAAAAGATCCAGAGCTGCGGCGGTTTTGCACGGCTGCATGTGTGCGGAAACACCACCCGCGTGATGCCCCATCTGCTGAGCACCGGAACCCGGATTCTGGATGTGGATTCGGCGGTGGATCTGACGAAGGTCGCCCATCTGCTGGCACCGGATCAGTGCTTCTGCGGCAATCTGAGCACCACGGAGGAAATGCTCAACGGCAAGCCGGAGGATTTTCCACAGTATGTGCGCAGACGTGTGGAAGAAACCGGCAACCGGATCATTCTTTCTGCCGGCTGCGACGTGCCGGCGGCCACACCTGCGGAAAATATGACGGCGTTCCACGATGCCGTGGCGGCGCTGGCCGGAAATCAGTTATAAATATCAGAAAAGAGGATTTATTATGCAAGAAAATACTTACAGAGGCCCTGCGGTTCAGCTGAAAACAAACCGGGGACTGCTGAAATACGTCCTGCTGTCTCCCCTGACCCTGGGAATTTATCCGCTGGTGGTTATGTCCGGCATCAGCTCGGACATCAACATCGTTGCCAGCCGGTATGACGGAAAGAAAACCTGCCACTACCTGCTGATGAGTCTGGTGTTCTCCTGGCTGACCCTTGGAATTTATCCTCTTGTGTGGTATCACAATCTCTCTGCCCGCATCGGTGCGGAACGGAGCCGCCGGGGACTGGGCAATGATTTCGGCGCCGGAAGCTTCTGGGGCTGGAACATTCTGGGCAGCCTGATTATGGTGGGACCTTTCATCTACCACTATAAGCTGCTGCACGCCATGAACGATATCTGCGCCAGCTATAACCGGTACGGCTAAGCCCCAACACCGCAGGAACCAAATTTAAACGATACGGCACAGCTTCCCTCCGGAAGCTGTGCCGTTTTTTACCGGACATACAGTCAGTTTTTTGTTTGGAACCGAATGCAAATAATGTAATATCGTCACAGGGCACACCCTGCGGCGCAACGATCCCCCACCGGCCGTTTGTGCGCTTTGGCTGCCGGCCCCGCCGACCGGATGCGAAAAAGGCGTGCCTGCGGGTTCCGTACACCGTGCCAACGGTCCCCAGATGCACTGCCTGTTCCAGAGCGGCTCCACCCTGCTGCTGGACGAGTGACACCTGTAAAAATTCCTGCTCCGGCAGCAAACCAATAACCTGAAAGCGGCGTGTATCGAAATTGATACACGCCGCTTTTGAATATCTGCAAGGCTTCCCTGCTCCCGGGCATCGCCTTTTCTCTGCAGGGGATTTCCGGGAGCTTTGAAAATACGCAAAAAAATTCCGGGTGCTGGAATCAGCACCCGGAACAGGAATCTTAGCCGAACACAGACAGCAGGAAGCCGGCTGCGATGGCGGAGCCGATAACGCCGGCCACGTTGGGGCCCATAGCGTGCATCAGCAGGAAGTTGGAAGGATTGGCCTTCTGGCCCTCGGTGTTGGAAACACGGGCAGCCATGGGAACCGCAGACACACCGGCGGAGCCGATGAGGGGGTTGACCTTGTTGCCGGAGAGCTTGCACATGATCAGGCCGCCCAGCATACCGCCGGCGGTGGACAGACCAAATGCGATAACACCCAGAACAACGATCAGCAGAGTCTGACTGGTCAGGAAGGAAGAGCCAACCATGGTGGCACCAACGCCGGTGGACAGCAGGATGGTGACGATGTTCATCAGCGCATTCTGCACGGTGTCGCTCAGACGGTCGGTGCAGCCGGTCTCCTTGAACAGGTTGCCCAGCATCAGGCAGCCAATCAGAGGAGCGGTGTCAGGCAGCAGCAGAGCCACGAACAGGGTCACAATGATCGGGAAGAGGATCTTCTCGGACTTGGACACGGTACGGGTCTGAACCATCTTGATCTTTCTCTGCTCGGCGGTGGTCATTGCCTTCATAATGGGCGGCTGGATCATGGGGATCAGCGCCATGTAGGAGTAGGCAGCCACAGCGATGGCACCCAGCAGATGGGGAGCCAGCTGAGAAGTCAGGAAGATAGCGGTGGGGCCGTCAGCGCCGCCGATGATGCCGATTGCGGCAGACTCAGCAGCAGTGAAGAAGCCGGAAGCGGCAGCAGCGAAGAAAGCTGCGAAAACGCCCAGCTGAGCAGCAGCGCCCAGCAGCAGGCTCTTGGGGTTGGACAGCAGGGGGCCGAAGTCGGTCATGGCGCCAACGCCCATGAAAATCAGGCAGGGATACAGGCTGGTCTTAACACCGATGTAGAAGATATCGAGCAGGCCGCCTTCACGCATGATCACGCCGTAGCTGTGATAGTCTGCGTGTGCCTCGTTCATAAAGTTTGTCCACAGCTCCTGGTGATACAGGCCTGCACCGGGCAGGTTGGTCAGCAGGCAGCCGAAGGCGATGCCTACCAGCAGCAGGGGCTCGAACTTTTTGACAATGCCCAGATACAGCAGGACACAGGCAATGATCAGCATTACCAGGTTCTGCCAGCCGCCATTGTCCAGGAAACCGGTGGTGAGAGCGGCAAAGCCGGAATCATTCCACAGTTTCAGAAGAATTTCGCCAATATTAACCATTGGGAGCCCTCCTTAAGCGAGGACAACCAGAGGAGCACCGGTATCGACGGAAGCGCCCTTGGTTACGACAACCTGAGTAACGGTGCCGTCCTTGGGGGCCATGATTTCGTTTTCCATCTTCATGGCTTCCAGAACGCACAGAACAGTGCCTGCCTTGACAGCCTGACCTGCGGTAACGTTAACCTTCAGAATGGTGCCGGGCATGGGGGCATTGATGGGCTCACCAGCGCCGGTAACGGCAGGAGCGGCTGCAGCAGCGGGAGCAGCAGCGGCAGCAGGAGCAGCAGCAGGAGCGGCGGCAGCAGGAGCAGCGGGGGCAATGGCTTCATACTCGTCCAGGAGCATGGCTTTGCCGGCCTCGACCTCGACTTCATAAGTGCGGCCGTTCAGGGTCACTTTATATGTCATAATTATTTGACCTCCTTGATGGATTTGAAGCGCAGCTCATTGATGGGCTTGCCCATCTTGTCGGCCACGATGGCCATGAGCATAGCAGCAGTCTTGGGCTCCACGTCATGGAGCTTCAGTTCGCCGGCGGAGCCGGGAGCAGTGGGCGCGTCTGCGGCAGGAGCAGCGGCAGCAGCGGGAGCTGCAGCGGCGGCCTTTTTCTTCTTCTCAGAGGAGATGAAGATCTTGCCCATGATCGTAACCACGATCAGCAGCAGGCAAATGCCGAAGAAAACCACGGCATAGCCCAGCAGAGCCAGAGTAGCGGCACTGCCGACACTGATATTGCCGGAAGCAGAAGCAAGAATTGTCATATTCGTGCCTCCTTAAGCTTCAGTGATGGTGTAGGTAACGCAGTTCTCTTCACGAGCCTTGCGCTCCTCGAAGAACTTCTCAGCCAGGTTGGGGAAGGCGATGTAGGACAGAACATCCTCGTCGGATTTTGCGATGCCTTCCAGCTTCTTGCGGGTGGGCTCCACAATGGGCTCCAGGGTGTCAGCAAAGCGGCCGGTCAGAGGCTGCTCGTCGCCCAGGATGTGCTTGCGGATCTCCGGATCGATGGGAGCGGGAGTGGTGCCGTATTCACCGCGGCAGTAAGCCTTGATTTCCTTGGAAACGGTCTTGTAGCGCTGGCCGTCGAGCACGTTGCGGACTGCCTGAACGCCGACCATCTGAGAAGTGGGGGTAACCAGAGGAGGATAACCCATATCCTTACGGACCTTGGGAGTCTCCATCAGAGCCTCGTCGAACCGATCCAGAGCGTTCATCTGCTTGAGCTGGCTGAGCAGGTTGGACAGCATGCCGCCGGGAACCTGGTAGGTCAGGCACTGAGTATCGGTAGCCATGGACTTGGGCATCATGGTGCCGTCCTTGATGAACTCATCGCGGACGCCCTTGAAGTAGTCGGCCATCTTCTTGGTGCAGGTGTCGTCCAGATCCACTTCGTAGCCCAGCTGACGCAGAGCGTAAGCCATGGTCTCGGTAGCGGGCTGGGAAGTACCGCCGGAGAAGGGAGAGATAGCGGTGTCGATGATATCGACGCCGGCTTCAACAGCCTTGAGGTAGGTCATGAAGGCCAGACCGGTGGTGCAGTGGGTGTGCAGGTCGATGGGCAGGTCCACGGAGTCCTTGATGGCGGAAACCAGGTCATAGGCTTCCTTGGGTCCCATAATACCGGCCATATCCTTAATGCAGATGGTGGAAGCGCCCATTTCCTTCAGCTCTTTGACCATTTCCACATACTTCTTGTGGGTGTGGACAGGAGAGGTGGTGTAGGAGATGGTGCCGGAAGCGATGGCACCGGCCTTGATGGTAGCTTCCATAGCAACCTTCAGGTTCTTTACGTCGTTGAGTGCATCGAATACGCGGATAACGTCGATGCCGTTTTCGACAGCCTTCTGAACGAAGAGCTTGACGAAGTCATCGGGATAGTGGGAGTAGCCCAGAACGTTCTGACCGCGCAGCAGCATCTGCAGCTTGGTGTTGGGCATCTTGGCGCGGATCTTGCGCAGACGCTCCCAGGGATCCTCGTGCAGATAGCGCAGGCACACGTCAAAGGTGGCACCGCCCCAGCACTCTGCAGCGTAGTAGCCGGCCTTGTCGATGGTCTCGAGCATGGGCTCGAATTTGTCGTAAGGCAGACGGGTGGCAATCAGAGACTGGTTGGCATCACGCAAAACAGTTTCGACAAATTGGACTTTTCTTGCCATTGTTGAAAAACCTCCGTACGAAAAATTTAATTGGATTCTGAAACCGCCTCTTCCCGGGGGAAACCGACGTTTTCAGCGCTCCTGGTTTATATTTAAGACCAGCGGTCCCGAATTGAGGCAACTGGTCAAAAAATACACAATACAAATGAGAAACGGGGGCGGTTTCCTGTGTATTTTTCCGAAATGAAAACAACAGAAGGCCAAACCTCACCTCTTAAAGTGTACCACATAAAAATCCATAAGTAAATAGAGTTTTACATTTTTGTAAAGGAAAATTTGACAGTTTATTGCGGTGCTCTGGACACACAAAATTCACAAGTTTTTTCTGCAACAGATTCTTGCAATTTAAATTCCTTTGGTGTATGATAAGTGTGCAGACTATGGAAAGACTCTTTAAGGTTTCTCCTTTGAGGTTTTTCCACTGAAATAAAATTATCAAACGAAAGAGGTAATATTATGGCAAAGCTTGATCTGACCAAGTATGGCATTACCGGTTCCACCGAGATCATCCACAACCCTTCTTACGAGAAGCTGTTTGAAGATGAGATGGATCCCACTCTGGAAGGCTACGACAAGGGCCAGCTGACTGAGCTGGGCGCTGTTAATGTTATGACCGGCATCTACACCGGCCGTTCCCCCAAAGACAAGTTCCTGGTTTATGATGATGTCTCCAAGGACACCGTGTGGTGGACCTCCGACGAGTTCAAGAACGACAACAAGAAGGCTTCCAAGGAAGCATGGGCTACCTGCAAGAAGCTGGCTGTCGAGGAACTGTCCAACAAGAAGCTGTACGTTATGGATGCTTTCTGCGGCGCTAACCACGACACCCGCATGTCTGTCCGCTTCATCATGGAAGTGGCATGGCAGGCACATTTCGTAAAGAACATGTTCATCCAGCCCACCGAGGAAGAGCTGGAGAACTTCGAGCCCACCTTCACCTGCTTCATTGCCTCCAAGGGCAAGGTTGAGAACTACAAGGAGCTGGGCCTGAACTCCGAGACTGCTGTTATCTTCAACCTGACCGATCATGAGCAGGTCGTCCTGAACACCTGGTACGGCGGCGAGATGAAGAAGGGCATGTTCTCCATGATGAACTACTTCCTGCCCCTGCAGGGCATGGCTGCCATGCACTGCTCTGCCAACACCGACATGAACGGCGAGCACACCGCTCTGTTCTTCGGCCTGTCCGGCACCGGCAAGACCACCCTGTCCACCGACCCCAAGCGTCTGCTGATCGGCGACGACGA
>RCNI01000134.1_pt1 | contig 46956 bp, 45 predicted proteins | sample 2041151 | NCBI WGS metagenome assembly RCNI01 (sample SAMN09708214, study PRJNA481090) | feces metagenome | isolation source: feces | place: Antarctica: Albino Rookery
CAGGAGCGTCAGATTGAACTATATTTGGAGAACCAAAACTTTTGGGATATGCGTCGCTGGAAACTGGCTGACAAATATTTTGGAGTGAAGGCTAAGGGTTTGAACATTGACGGAACAGATATGGCTACTTTCTCTCAAGAAAAAGAAGTTCCTTTCTCTCGTGAGTTCAGACCATGGCATTGGTTGTTGCCTATTCCGGACAAGGATATAAATAATAATCATAATGTGGTTCAAAATCCTGGATATTAATGATTAGCTATTCAGAGGAGAGTAATCTGAAAATTTATGTTTCCTTAAAATTGGTTATGACATAAATGACAAAGGTCCGTACTAATAAAAGTACGGACCTTTCTTCTGTCAGACAGGTTGTTGGAAATCTGTCTGTTCTAGCTTATGAATTAGTTGATTAATTGCGGAAGAGCAACTCATCTCCGTTGCAGTCTACAGTGATAGGCCTGTTTCTGTCAACTTCTTGTGCCAGTAACTTCTTCGACAAGTCGTTCAGCAAATAACGCTGGATAGCTCTTTTGACAGGACGAGCACCAAATTCAGGGTCGTATCCTGCTGTTGCGATGAAGTCTACAGCCTTGTCGCTCATTTGAAGCGTAACCCCATTTTCATTCAGCATCTGCTGGATACCCTTAATCTGTAAGCGCACAATCTCTTCGATCTGTTCACGATTTAGAGGCAAGAACATGATGGTTTCGTCTATACGGTTCAAGAATTCCGGACGGATTGTTTTTTTAAGCAAACTCATCACTTCATTCTTTGTTTCCTCTACCAGCTGGTCGTGGTTAGCATCAGTCATTTTTTCAAACTGGCTTTGGATATAAGCACTTCCCAAGTTGGAGGTCATGATGATGATGGTATTTTTGAAATTTACCGTACGACCTTTATTGTCAGTCAGCCGACCATCGTCCAAAACCTGCAGCAAGATGTTGAATACGTCTGGATGTGCTTTTTCTATCTCATCGAAAAGCACTACAGAATACGGTTTGCGTCTTACGGCTTCTGTAAGCTGTCCGCCCTCATCATATCCCACATATCCCGGAGGCGCTCCAATCAGTCGTGACACAGTATGCTTTTCCTGATACTCACTCATATCAATACGAGTCATCATTGTATCATCATCAAACAGATATTCCGCCAGTGCCTTCGCCAATTCTGTTTTACCTACACCGGTAGTACCCAAGAAGATGAAAGAACCGATAGGTCGGCGCGGGTCTTGCAGTCCGGCACGACTACGGCGTACCGCATCGGCTACAGCGCAGATAGCTTCATCCTGTCCGATTACTCTGTGATGCAGTTCGGCTTCCAGGTGTAGCAATTTCTCACGTTCACTTTGCAGCATCTTGTTGACTGGGATACCAGTCCATCTTGATACCACATCCGCAATATCTTCGGCAGTAACCTCTTCTTTAATCAGCGCACTGTCTCCTTGCTTGTGTTTCAAGTCATCTTGAATTTCCTTTATCTCTTGTTCCAGTGCCTGCAGCTTTCCGTAGCGTATTTCAGCCACTCGTCCGTAGTCGCCTTCCCGTTCAGCCTTGTCAGCCTCAAACTTCAGTCGCTCAATTTCCTGTTTGTTATATTGGATTTTGTTGACCAGTTCCTTTTCACTTTGCCATTTGGCCTTGTAAGAAGTTTCCTGTTCCTTCAGTTCCGCAATTTCTTTATTGAGTTGAGCCAGTTTGTTTTCATCCTTCTCACGTTTGATAGCTTCACGTTCTATTTCCAGCTGTTTCAGTCGGCGTTCAATCTCATCCAGTTCTTCTGGCAGTGAGTCGCGTTCCATACGTAGTTTGGCAGCAGCCTCATCCATCAAGTCGATGGCTTTGTCTGGCAAGAAACGTTCTGTGATGTAGCGGTTACTCAGTTCTACTGCCGCAATGATAGCTTCATCTTTAATACGCACCTGATGATGGTTTTCGTAGCGTTCTTTCAATCCTCTTAAGATAGAAATTGAACTAAGCGTGTCCGGTTCGTTAACCATCACGGTTTGGAATCGTCTTTCCAGTGCTTTATCCTTTTCAAAATATTTCTGATATTCATCTAAGGTGGTAGCACCGATACTTCTCAGTTCTCCTCTCGCAAGTGCAGGTTTCAAGATATTGGCAGCATCCATAGCCCCTTCTCCTTTGCCGGCACCTACCAGTGTATGGATTTCATCAATAAACAAGATAATGTTTCCGTCCGATTTAGTCACTTCGTTGATGACCGATTTTAATCGTTCCTCAAATTCACCTTTATACTTGGCGCCAGCCACCAGCGCACCCATATCCAATGAGAAGAGTTGTTTGTTCTTCAGGTTTTCCGGCACATCTCCCCGGAGGATTCGTTGCGCCAGACCTTCTACGATGGCTGTTTTACCAGTACCTGGTTCACCAATCAGAATAGGATTGTTCTTGGTGCGTCGGCTTAAAATTTGCAGCACTCGTCGGATTTCCTCATCACGACCGATGACCGGATCCAGTTTGCCTCCTCTTGCCGCTTCAATCAAGTTGATGGCATATTTGCTCAAAGACTGGTATGTGTCTTCGCCCGACGGAGAAGTGACATTTTGTCCCTGTCTCAGTTCTTGAATAGCGGCACGCAGTTCCTTCTCATTCATGCCAGCATCCTTTAAGATGGTTGATGCGGTACATTTTACCTGCAGCAATGCCAGCAGAATAGCTTCCAGTGACACATACTCGTCGCCGAGAGATTTGGATACCTCAACCGATTTCTGCAACACCTCATTAGAGTCGCGGCTCAGATAAGGTTCAGCTCCCGAGACCTTAGGCAGTGAGGCGATTTGCTTCTCCACCACTGCGGTAATTTGACGGCTGTTGATGCCTAGTTTCTGGAAAATGAAGTTGGTGACATTCTCACCTACCTTGAGCAGCCCTGCCAGCAAATGTTCCGGCTCGATAGCTTGCTGTCCCTGGTTCTGTACCAAGTTTACAGCTTGCTGCACTGCCTCTTGTGATTTGATAGTAAAGTTGTTGAAGTTCATATATTATTCTCCTTTCTTATATTCTGTTTCATTTAAAATTCATCATTCTTACTCCAAATACTTTGCCAATAGGATAAAAGGAAGATAATGTGACTAAATGACAGTGTATTAAGGATTTATGACTGAAATTTTGTCTGATTTAGATACAAAATGTCAGTTGTAAGGCAAAATATACCAATATAAAGATGTAAAGAAGAGGTACAGTATATGGAGGCGAGGGAAGGTGTGGAAATAAGGGACGTTGTGGAGTTTGTTTCTACAATATTGTGGAAAAACTCCTCAAAATATGAAGGGATGATGGAAAAGCTGAAAATGTAAGTATCACATAATCAGTATAATATGAATTTGTAGTAATTGTGGCACACCTTCTGCAATACATTATATGAGCGCACTTGAATACAGAAAGTGAAGTTCAGAATAAAACAGAATGTAAAATTTGAAAAAATAAGAAATTATGAAAACTTTATTATTAGTAGCAGTGATGATGTTTGGGATGAATTTATCAAGTAAAGCAGAAGAAAATTTGGTAGGCGAATTTCTTCCTGTTGAAATAATCGATCTTCCTATGAGAGTGATAGCTGCTGTAGAAGAGGTTTATCCAGATGCAGAACTTTGTTTGGCTGCTGTGGAAGAAGAAGCAGACGGTTCAGAAGTTTATCAGTTGACCATCAGAGATGAAGAGAATGGCATCATGCAAAATGTATATTTCACAGATTCAGGTGAAGAATTGAAATAGTTTGAGAGAGGTGGCCGCCGGGAGAGTTCTTCCGGCGGCTTTTTTGTGTTTTCTAAACGGGTTTATGAAGCTACATTTCGTATATGTCGGAAGAAAACAGTATATTTAAACCGTCAAATTTATAGATATGGAGAATAAGAAAATACAGTTTGCCCGTAATGTGATGCTGGTTGACGCATCTTATTTGGACAAAGTGGGAAGTGATGTAGCTGCTCATTTTGCTCCGGTAGTACATCGTGAATTGCCTAAAGCCGACTTGGCTGTGTTGTTGGAATGTATGGCACTTGATGCTGGAATTCCTATAGGGGAGAATGAGATACAAGTGTGCTTCCTTTATGATTCGGAAAGCGAGAAGATGAAATTTTGCACTCCGTCTGTCTTGGAAAAGGAACTGCATGATGTGGCTTTCAAGAGCCAGTTAGGCGAGTTTTCATTGTTTGCTTTTTCCACTACCGATTTGATTACTCGTGAGGATTTGTTTGGGCAGTCACTGATTTTGGCAGCCGAGTCGAAAGAGGTTCGTCGTCTGGTGCTGGTGCCTGACGAAGATGCTTATGGAGAAGCAGTAGGGCATTTGGTGGAAAAGGTAAAAGATAAGGAGAGTGTGACGGTATTGGGGATGAATCCTCCTTCTTATCAAGGTGAATTTACTTTTGAAATGCTTGGATTCCCAATTCTTCAATCATTGGGTATCCGTGCCGAAGAACTCTAATATTTAATTTAAGGTGAAGTTATGTCTGATTTCCGTTTGAAAGTTTTTTATAGTGTAGCCAAGAATTTGAGTTTCACCAAGGCTTCTCAAGAACTTTTTGTAAGTCAGCCGGCTATAACCAAACATATCCGTGAACTGGAAAGTTTGTATCAAGTGCGGCTGTTTAACCGAATGGGAAGTCGGATATCACTTACTGAAGGTGGAAAACTCTTGCTGGAGCATTGTGAGCAGATATTGGCCGACTATCGTCGGTTGGAATATGATATGCATTTACTGAACAATGAGTATAGTGGCCAGTTGCGTTTGGGAGCCAGCACTACTATTGCTCAGTATGTGCTGCCGCCCATTTTGGCTCGCTTTACCGAGCGTTATCCCAAGATTAAAGTTTCTTTGATAGATACAAACTCCCGTAATATAGAGGTTGCAATTCAGAATCACGACATCGACTTGGGAATGGTGGAAGGAGTATTCAGACTTCCTAATCTTAAATATGAGCCGTTTTTGTGTGATGAGTTGGTAGTAGTGGCTGATTCTTCTCAATTGACAAAACTGCCAGAAGAGTTAGCCATAGAGGAGTTTGTACAACTTCCTTTGGTGCTTCGCGAGCGAGGGTCCGGCACGTTAGATACGATAGAGATGGCGCTGGCTGAGCATGGATTGAAACTTTCCTCCCTTAATGTGATAATGAATCTAGGTGGAACTGAAGGCATCAAGTCTTTTATCGGCTGTAGTAATGCGGCTGGCATTGTTTCTATCCAATCGGTTTCCAGAGAACTTCGTGAAGGGATATTTCGTGTATTGGAAGTGGATGGTCTTTCTTTCAAACGATATTTTTGTTTTGTGCAGGCGCAGGGACAAGAAGAACCGATGGTGTCAAGGTTCATGCGTTTTGTGAGTAAATATCTGGAAGAAAAAAAGTTTCCTGGACGTATCGTTGGAAAGGGTTATTGAAATTCAGCCAAGGGAGAGTCTGATGGTGATGAAAAATACTCCATATTATTGGATAAGATTCTCTCATTTCGTTTGGAAATTAAAAAGAAATTGCCGAAAAACAACTATTTTGCAAAGCGTAAAATAAACAAAACGCCCTGTGTGTTGTGTTATACATCACAGGGCGTTTCGCTTATTTCAGGTTCTTCACATTATTGGATAGAGAAGTCAAATCCGAACATATGCTCTTTGAACCATTCGTTATTAAGTCCGTTCTTATAGAAGAAACAATATTCACCAGGTTCTAAAGGTTCTTTGAAAGTGACTTCAAAGACATTATTTGAAAGGTCTTTAATTTCGAATTCCACAATGTTACGAGTTGCTTTAGTTGCAGTGAATCCCATCACTGTGTAAGAAACTCCTTCAGGAAATGTTCTTTTGTTCTTTTTCGCTTTCATATGGATGCATTGAAATTCATTTGGACTTTCTATTTCGTTCATCATGTTATAGTACCATGAGTCTGCGGATTTTTCGAAACTGCTAGTTTCTCTTTTAGGAAAGTAGAAACGGAATACAGGATTTTTTCCGTTTTCACCATTTAATACAACTTTAGCAGAAGCTCCTTGCATAATTACTTTTTTCATGCTTCCTCCGCTTGTCAAGAGTCCGATAGTGGCTACATGTCCAAGAGCATTGTTGCCAATTACACCGGTTACATTGCCTGCCAAAGCAGCGATTCCTCCCCATCCGCCAGATGTTTCATGCTCAAAAGAAGTTCGGTGTAGCTTGACTGGTTTTCCACCATCTGATGGATTCCACCATAAGATTCCTTCGTAGCCGTAGTCTGTTTTTGCGATTTTCTGTAAATATTGAATCAGTTCGGAACTAGCACCAGCTGTTTTCAATTCTCTCATGGCTGTGATGCTCATGGTAATTTCACGGTCGGAACTAGCATCAATCATGCCGATGATTTCATCGCTGTTGAACCCTTCTTTCAATAAAGAAATGATAACTTCATTATTGACTACTTCATTTTGAGAATAGGAGAAATGGGAAACTCCGAATAGTAGGCAAAGTGCTAAAAGTAACTTTTTAATCATGTCGTTTTTTAGTTGGTAATTTAGTATATTTTAAATGTAATTCTTAATGATAAAATGCTGTGTCGTATTGTATCCAAGAGGATTGAATAAGAAACAAATTATTATTAAATAAGTGCCCAAATGTAATTTAACCCCCCCCCAAGTGTTTAACAAAAAATAACAATGTGCTTTTCAGAAAAAGAAAAGAGAATTGCCCGACTTTTCCCGTCAAGCCTCTTTTCGTGATTATGCCATTTTAACACACAATAGTGATGATAGTGCATCAGATTAATGCAGGTACTAAATATTTTGTAAGTAGATAACCTCCTCCTAAAAGCCATATATAGAGGAAACCTGCCAGTACAAAAGGTTTTGCTCCTGCCTGTTTGAACTTGTCGATGCTGGTGTCTGTTCCTAGAGCTGTCATAGCCATAGTAAGCATGAAAGTATCAATGTATTCTATTGTTCCGTTAAAAGGGATATCTTTGATGCTCTCCACTCCTAGCATGGACTGGAATAAAGTATTCAGACAGATGATTCCGATGAAACCAAAGGCAAACCAAGGAATCGTGATTTTTCTTTTTTCTGCATTTCCATCGGATGACTTGTTTGACTTTCCGGATAGAGCCAGCCCCATGACTACCAATACAGGAGCTAACATCATCACACGTATCATTTTTGTAATAGTGGCAGTTCCAGCAATACCCAGTGCATCCGATGGATCCATTGCATTTCCGGCTCCAGCTACATGTGCCACTTCATGTAAGGTGCTTCCTGTGTAAATGGCCACTCCAGTATCACCAAGTGCGTCCAAGATACCGGCACGATACATCAAAGGATATAAGAACATGGAGATTGTTCCGAAAATCACCACAGTAGATACGGCAATGGCTGTTTTGTGACCTTCACATTTTACAACTGGTTCCGCTCCCAATATCGCTGCTGCCCCACAGATGGCACTTCCAGTAGCCGTCATTAGCGATGTTTCTTTATCCATCTGAAGGATTCTTCCAAACCAAATGCCGAAGAAAATAGTGCTGACAACGATGAGGCTGTCAATAACGACGGCAGGAAGGCCTACGGCGGCTACTTGTGTTAAAGTAAGGCGGAACCCGTAGAGTACAATTCCGGCACGCAGAATCTGTTTGGTACAGAACTTGATGCCCGGCACCCAAGTTCCCGGCAAATGGTTGCGCAAACTATTGGCATAAATCATACCCAATATGATGCCGACAATCAGTGGGCTGAATGACAGATTTTTTACTGCCGGAATTTCGGCGATGTAGAATGCTGCAAAAGAAAAAAGTGCAATGAGCAGCACTCCATGTAGTGTGTTTCCTCTGTTTTTTCTGCTAAACATATAAAGCGTTTTTAAATGATAAATGTAGTTGTTTTCTTATTTCGCTTGCAAATGTAGCAGATAATCTTTTCTGAACCTATTCAAAAAGGGTTATGCTCTATAACCGAAAGTTATAGATGGCAGAAGAAGGATACAAAGAAAGGAACGCTTGTGTCTATCAGCAACCCATGAAAAATTGCTACGGGAATCATTTCCTTGCCCGAATAGCGGGTGATGAGGGGAAGCACTATATCCATTGAGTTGACTCCTGCTGCAGAGATAGGTGCCAGCTTGCCGAAATAGCGTTGCAGCAATGGAGTTCCCAGCAATGCCATCATTTCACGGAATATATTGGAGAGCAATGCTATGGTACCCAGCTCGGTGGCCAATTGGATTCCTAATGAGGCTTCTTTAAGTTGTGTGATGAGGATGGACGAGAGTGAATAATAAGCGAATCCGCTTCCTACCGCCATGCAGTCGAAGATGCTCCATTGTGCTAAGAATACGCTGGCCATTGCCGAAAACAACAAGGTGCCTCCAATAGTAGCCAGCGGTATCAGCAAGTGTTTAGGCTGCAGGCTTTTCAATATTTGTGTAAGGTTCTTGCTGGAACCGATACTAATACCCACTTGTAGCATCAAGGCATATAGAATATACATGGTGAGATTGCTCCCCTCTAAACTGAAGGGCAGCAGATTCATGACTCCCAGTACGCATCCGGCAGCGAAGAAGAGCAATACGATGATACTTCCTTTCATTGTTCACCTCCTTTCTGCTTGAAGAAACACTTCAGAACAACCCATGAGGCAAGAATACTTCCGCAGGTTGCTGAGATGGCAATGACAGCTGCTTGCCAGCCGAACTTCCCTAGATTATTGATGATGACCGGGTTCGAACCTACTGAGATGCCTAATACGAAAAGTAGGGTAATGACTGTCAGTGAAATGGTTTTTTCTGTTTTCTGTAAAAGTGAGATATTTCTGAAAAGGTATCCTAAAGTGATACCTGTAAACATGAATCCAATAACGTTGAACATAAATATAATCTTGTTTTTTGATGTTTGTAAAAAGCATAAGTCGTTTTCTTTTACCTGATGGCAAAAGTGTTTGTGAGGTAGGATGCAAAGTGTGCTCCTGCTTCAGCATGAGATATAGGAGGTCAATGTTATTGGAAACCGCTGAACCAATGAACGTGCACACTGTAGTAGCCGTATACCATGCGGATATGCAGCGGAGTGTGGAAATAGATTTGTGAAAGAATTTTGTTCATTGATTATCTGTTTTTTGTTTTTGCAATGCAAAGATAGGAAGAAAATGTATATTTCCCAAATATTTATGTATAGAAGGGTGCGCTTTAATATCAGTGTAGAAAGATAAATCATTGATTTGTGGTATAAACATTGTATGGAAGTTTTGTTGAATACCATGAAAACTTTACCTTTGTGCAGGTAAAAAAAGAGAGGTAACAAGATGATTAGAAAAATTATATGTGTGCTATGTCTATGTGCTCTTATCTTGCCAAGCAGAGGGCAGCAAAAGGAATGTCATTATGCATCTCCATTTGATTTTCCTTTGTTTCTTAGCGCTAATTTCGGGGAACTTCGTCCAAATCATTTTCACAATGGCTTGGATATTAAAACTCAAGGAGTAACAGGAAAGCCTGTAAAGGCAATAGCTGACGGCTATGTGTCGCGGGTCTTGGTGCAACATGGTGGGTATGGACAAGCTGTTTATGTAGCTCATCCCGATGGCCGTACATCGGTATATGGTCATGTGGAACGCTTTGTTGCAGGACTGCAGAAACGTGTCAGGGCTTATCAATATGAATATGAAACTTTCTTATGTGACTTGCATTTCGGGCCGGAGGAATTTCCGGTGAAGCAAGGGCAGGTTATTGCCTTGAGCGGGAATGAAGGGGCTTCTGCCGGACCTCATTTGCATTTGGAACTGCGTGATACTAAGACGGGAGATTATATAGACCCGATGCCTTATTATCGTGGAGCGCTTAAGGATGGACGCTCACCGGTAGCTTCATGGGTTGCCGTGTATCCGGTTCCAAGAAAAGGGGTGGTAGATAGTAGTGCATGCCGTAAACTGTTGAACGTACAGAAGACGACGAAGGCGGTTGAGGCATGGGGCAAAATTTATACAGGTATCAGTGCCAAAGACTATATGGACGGAACTTCTAATTTCTATGGTGTCCATTCTGTAAAGTTGTTTGTAGATGACAAGGAGGTTTTTAGCAGTTGTACAGACAAGGTGTTGGCTGGAGAGAACCGGATGATTAATTCGTTTATTGATTTTCAGGAACTGATGCGTAGCCGTCGGCTGATTATGCGTTCATTTAAAGATCCGGGAAATCAATTGGAGCTGATTCGTACATCTGATAATCGGGGAGTTGTAGATATTTGTGAAAAGCGCGATTATCATTTCCGGTATGAACTGAAGGATAATTTCGGCAACAAGTCTGTGTGTCGTTTTATTGTAAAAGGAGTGCCACAAGAAATAGTTCCGGTAGAAGAAGAGGGAACGCTTTTGCGTTGGGACCGGATGAATGTGGTTCAGCAGCCAGGTATGCATCTGATCATTCCCCGAGGGATGTTGTATGAGGATGTCTATTTGAAAAAGGATATTTCTGGAGATAGTTCGGGAGTTTCATTCGATTATGTATTGGATGCCGGCAATGCTCCTTTACATAGTTATTGTACGTTAGCTTTAGGTGTACGTCGTTATCCGGTGGCCGATAGCACTAAGTATTATATGGTGCAGAGACAAGGCAACAAATGTACTCCGGTAGGTGGAGAAATGGAAGACGGTTGGCTGAAAGCATCCATCCGTAGTTTTGGGACGTTTGCTGTAGAAGTAGACACTCTAGCACCTCGTATTGTTCCACAAGGGAAAGTCAACTGGAGAAAGAACCCTCGCAGCATCCGGTTGAAAGTGAGCGATTCTGGTTCAGGAATCGCATCTTATAAGGTCCGGGTAGACGGAAAATTTGTATTGTTTGGACTGAAGCGTGGGGCGCTGGTGCTGGTTGATTCAGAACGTATAGTGGCAGGTAAGCCGCACACCATGGAGGTACAGGTCATCGACCAATGTGGAAATATTGCAAAAGAGAATATCCGATTCTGATAAGATAAAGCAAGTATTCAATCACTAAAAATAAAATAATATGATTAAAAAATTGATGACAGCAGCCTTGATGCTTACTGCTTTTATAGTAAACGGATGGGCATGTACCAACTTGATAGTCGGAAAGAAGGCTTCGGCTGATGGTTCGGTAATCGTTTCTTATTCTGCCGATTCTTATGGCATGTTTGGTTTCCTTTGTCACTATCCGGCAGCAACACATCCTGCCGATGCGATGTGTGACATCTATGATTGGGATTCTGGAAAATATTTGGGAAAGATTAAAGAAGCGAAGCAGACCTATAATGTTATAGGAAACATGAATGAGTTTCAGGTAACAATTGCTGAAACCACATTTGGAGGACGTCCGGAATTGGTTGACTCGACAGGTGTAATGGACTATGGCAGCTTGATCTATGTAGCTTTGCAGCGTTCTCGCTCTGCAAAGGAAGCCATTAAAACCATGACCAGCCTGGTGAAAGAATATGGTTATTATAGCAGTGGTGAGTCGTTCACTATTGCAGACCCGAATGAAGTATGGATTATGGAGATGGTAGGTAAAGGGCCAGGTGTGAAGGGTGCCGTATGGGTAGCTGTTCGTATTCCTGACGATTGCATTGCTGCTCATGCTAATCAAAGTCGTATCCATAATTTCGACATGAGTGATAAAGATAATTGTCTGTACTCTCCAGATGTAATCTCTTTTGCTCGTGAAAAAGGATATTTCAGCGGCTCAAATAAAGATTTCAGTTTTGCTGATGCTTATTGCCCGCTCGACTTTAGCGGACTGCGTGCTTGCGAGGCTCGCGTATGGAGCTACTACAATATGTTTAGCGAATCTACAGGCAAGGCATATCTCTCTTATATACAAGGAGAAAGTAAAAAGCCTATGCCGCTTTATATCAAACCAGACCGTAAATTGTCTGTCCGTGATGTACAGCATGCAATGCGTGACCATTACGAAGGTACTCCACTTGATATTACTAAAGATATGGGAGCGGGAGTATTTGAGGCTCCTTATCGTTTGTCACCGTTGACTTTCAAGGTAGACGGAGAAACTTACTTTAATGAGCGGCCTATCTCTACTCAGCAGAGTGCTTTCTCTTTCGTTGCCCAAATGCGTTCTAATCTTCCTGATGCCATTGGTGGTGTGTTGTGGTTTGGTTTGGATGATGCAAACATGACTGTCTTTACTCCGGTTTATTGTAATACAGACCGTGTTCCGGATTCATACTCTCAGGATAAGGCTGACTGCGTGACTTTCTCATGGGATTCTGCTTTCTGGATTTACAATTGGGTGGCAGGAATTGTTCGTCCTCGTTATAGTATGGTTATCGAAGATATGCGTGCCGTACAGAATGAACTGGAAGATACTTATGCATACGCTCAGGAAGGAATTGAATCGGCTGCATTGAAGCTCTTCCAGAATAATCCTGCAGAAGCGAAACAACTGCTGACTGACTATACCTCAATGTGTGCGCAGACTGCAGTAGACCGTTGGAAGAAATTGGGCGAGTTCTTGATTGTAAGATATAATGATGGTGCGCGTAAGTTGGTAAAAGACGGCAAACTAGTTCGTCCTGCAACTGGAAATGTTGCTCCCTTGGAGCGTCCGGGCTATCCAGAAGAGTTTTTGAAAGAGGTAGTGAAAGCTACTGGAGATCGCTATAAAGTAAAAGATTTAAAATAATCTTTACTTTAACAAGAATTCCCTACATACAAGTTTAACTTAAATTTGTATGTAGGGATTTTTTTTGTATAACCTTAATTCCGCAATACTTTTTTAAAGAGCTGAGCAATATATATTGTTCAGTACTTTGTCTTGTCAGAATATTCACTTAACTTGGTGTTGCAAAATAAAAGTTCATAAATTTTCATCAGATATGGTCAAGTACAAATAAAATCTGAACAAATCACACCTTTTGACGGAATATTCTCACTTATGGAGCAATTTGATGCTCTTTTATTCAAAGTAATCGATTCGACATTGGTACAACGCTATCAGACATTCGGCTACAGCTATAGTGAAATAATCCGTTTCCTCATGCGCATATTTTTCTGTGGCGGTTCATGCATAGAGGATATTCCCACCCATCTCATGCACCATCTTTCCTCTCATCTGATACTAGGTATAATAAATTTTATTATCTTTGTTATTTGGTATATGGGGTTATTTTGTGAAAAATAAGTTGGAGGAAGGGGGCTGGTCCATTATCTTATCTGTCTTTATAGTGACTAAGACCTTCCTCTCCCTATTGTTTCTTCAAGAGATATTCTCTTCTTTTTCTTCTGTAAAATAATCGGCGGTAGTGATTTAGGTAAATAATTATTTTTAATTTTGAGCGTGAATTTAATTTTAGAGAGAACTGCTGTTTCTTGTGATGGGGCTGCTTCTCGAATAACCGTAAAGAAAAAGGAAATATGTTTATTGTGATTGGATGTATGTTGGGGGGGATGTGTCTGGGATTCTTGCTTCGTAACAGGCGGCAGATGTGGGTTTATCGGGTGATAACAATACTTATTTGGCTGTTGCTGTTTATTTTAGGAATAGAAGTGGGAGGTGACCAGCGCATAATTGAAGGTCTGGCTACTTTAGGAGTAGAAGCCATGTTCGTTTCATTGTCTTGTGTTTTGGGAAGCTGTGTCTTTGCATGGGGCTTGTGGTATTTGCTTTATATAAGGAAAGGGAAGAACGTATGAAAGGCAGTTTGATAATAGTTGCATTTTTTGTTGCAGGGGGGGTATGTGGTTTCTATCATCTTGTACCGTTTGATGTTTCCAAGACCGGCATCAGCTTCTATGCTTTGTGTGCGTTGATGGGGGGTGTGGGGCTTAGCATAGGGAATGACCCTCAGACATTGAAAAACTTTCGTTCGCTGAATCCTCGTCTTGTCTTTTTACCAATAGCAACCATATTTGGGACCTTGTCTGCAGCCGCACTGGTTGGTTTTATCCTGCCTCACCGTACAATGGCCGATTGCATGGCTGTGGGTTCGGGTATGGGATATTATTCCTTGTCTAGTATCTTCATTACAGAATATAAAGGAGCAGAATTGGGAACAGTGGCGCTGTTGTCAAATATTATTCGTGAGATAGTAACTTTGCTTTGTGCCCCTTTGTTGGTTAGATGGTTTGGAAATCTGTCACCTATTTCGGCAGGAGGAGCAACAACAATGGACACCACCTTGCCTGTCATTACGCGATATTCTGGGCAGGAATTTGTAGTGGTTTCCATCTTTCATGGATTTGTAACCGATTTCTCGGTTCCTTTTTTAGTGACATTTTTCTGCTTGATGGACTAAAACAAAGAATCAGATATAGAATAATTAGGATAATTCCAATTAATAGTTTATTTTTGTTCTATATTAATAAGGTTTGTGGACGGATTTATATTGGTATATATTTACTGTCCGTAAGCGAGGACCTTATCCATAGGATGACCTTATCGGCTGTGCAGTTGTCTGTAAACCTGTATAAAAGAATCAGATGCAGCGTGATATTAGTTGGCTTGCTCGGTGTGATATTGTATTTGATGCCGGTGGAAACTAAAGTTACAATCAGCGGTTATTAAAACAGTGTCGCTGATTAATAAAACACAATCACTGTTTAATGTATTGTTGGTTATAGCTCAAGAACATGTAAAGGTGCCTTGAGGAAATGGTATCATTGTTCTGGGTTTATCGGTTTGGAAACGGATAAAATGCATCCATATAAATCGGCCGACAGGTTAATAAGGTAATATAGTATAAAACCTATAATATAAAAGTTTAAATAATGGAAAATGAAGAATTGATTAAACTATGTTCTGACAAGGCTCAGAAATGGTTGACACCTGCTTATGATGCAGAAACTCAGGCTGAAGTAAAACGTTTGCTTGAAAATCCTGACAAGACTGACTTGATTGAAGCTTTCTATAAGGATTTGGAATTCGGAACCGGTGGACTGCGTGGTATCATGGGCGTTGGTTCAAACCGAATGAACATTTATACTGTAGGGGCTGCTACACAAGGATTGTCTAACTACTTGAACAAATGTTTTGCAGGAAAGAAAGACATTAGTGTGGTAGTTGGTCATGACTGCCGTAATAACAGTCGTCTGTTTGCTGAAATCTCTGCAAATATTTTCTCTGCAAACGGAATCAAGGTTTATCTGTTCGACGATATGCGTCCTACTCCAGAAATGTCATTTGCTATTCGTCATTTGGACTGCCAGAGTGGTATTATCCTTACTGCTTCTCACAACCCGAAAGAATACAACGGCTACAAGGCTTATTGGGATGATGGTGCACAGGTGCTTGCTCCACACGACAAAGGCATCATTGATGAGGTGAATAAAATCTCTTCTGCCGATGAAATCAAGTTCCAGGGAAATAAGGAACTGATTCAGATTATCGGAAAGGAAATTGATGAGGTTTATTTGCAGAAAGTACACTCTATCTCTATCGACCCTGAAGTTATCAAGCGTCAGAAAGATTTGAAGATTGTATATACTCCTATCCATGGAACTGGTATGATGCTGATTCCTGACTCTTTGAAATTGTGGGGATTTGAAAATGTACACACTGTTCCTGAGCAGATGGTGAAGAGTGGAGATTTCCCGACAGTAGTTTCTCCAAACCCAGAAAATGCAGAAGCTCTTTCTATGGCTATTGACTTGGCAAAGAGTATCGACGCTGACATTGTGATGGCTTCTGACCCCGATGCCGACCGTGTAGGTATGGCTTGCAAGAACAGCAAAGGCGAATGGGTATTGATTAACGGTAACCAGACTTGTTTGATTTTCTTGTATTACATCATCAAGAACCGTATTGCAATGGGTAAGATGAAGGGCAATGAATTTGTAGTGAAGACCATCGTTACTACGGAACTGATTAAAGCGGTTGCTGATAAGAACCATATTGAAATGTTTGACTGCTACACTGGTTTCAAATGGATTGCACGTGAAATCCGCTTGAATGAAGGTGTAAAACAGTATATTGGTGGCGGTGAAGAAAGCTATGGTTTCTTGGCTGAAGATTTCGTTCGTGATAAAGATGCTGTTTCTGCATGTTCTTTGTTGGCTGAAATCTGTGCCTGGGCTAAAGACCAGGGCAAGACGCTTTATGATATGCTGATGGATATCTATGTAGAATACGGATTTTCTAAAGAATTTACTGTAAACGTAGTAAAACCAGGTAAGAGTGGTGCTGATGAAATCAAGGCTATGATGGAAAACTTCCGCAAGAACCCTCCTGTAGAAATTGGTGGCTCTAAGGTGGTTTTGGCTAAAGACTACAAGACTCTGAAGGTTACAGATGGTGAAGGTAATGTTTCTGATTTGGATATGCCTGAAACTTCTAACGTTTTGCAGTACTTTACTGAAGATGGTACTAAGATTTCTGTTCGCCCTTCTGGTACAGAACCTAAGATTAAGTTCTATATGGAAGTGAAGGGAGAAATGGGTTGTCCTAAGTGTTATGCTAGTGCTGAGGCTGCTGCTGCTGAAAAGATTGCTGCAGTAAGAGTTTCTTTAGGCATTTAAGGATTGATTATTCAGGCGGCAAGATGCTGTCGAAGTGAATAAATATAAAGAGAGCTGCCGGTCTTATCATTGGCAGCTCTTTTTGGTCTTTGGCATTATAGCTTATTGTCTAGCCATGCATCGATAAGTTTGCGGGCAATACTTAATTTCTTGGGGATTTCAGGAAGATGGTAGCGGTCAAAAAAATCTCCTGTGCTGAGCTCCTCATCTTGAAGTTTGATGCTGCCGCTTTCATATTCGGCACTAAAGCCAATCATGATTCCACTAGGATACGGCCACGGTTGACTGCCGAAATATTTCAGGTTCTTGATTTTCAATCCGGTTTCTTCCATCACTTCACGATGTACACATTCCTCCAGAGTTTCTCCCGGTTCAAGAAATCCGGCTACCAGTCCTTTAAATGTGCCACGGAAGTTTCGGGCATGAACCAGTAAGATACTATCTCCTTTTTGTATTAAGACAATGACGGCGGGTGAGATGCGTGGATAAAGCTCTTGTCGGCATTCCGGGCAGCGTTTGGCTATCGGGGATACTTGTACGGTAGGAGCACCGCACATAGGGCAGTATCTGCTGTTCTTGTCCCAAATGAGAATTTGAGAAGCTTTTCCTGCACGATAATACTCTTCAAAAGGTAACACATCGAAAGAGGCTCTCAGGTCTTTCATCATGCGGGGACTATATTCGTCACCTGGCTCGGGCGTATAGATGGCATAAGTCTTTGCCTGAAGGCCGTTGATTTCTCCAATGAGATGTATTTTGCTGTTGGCGGGTACGTGGGTAGGGGGGTATGAGGCATAGGGGATGTGGTAGCCGTCTTCTTTTTTTTCGATAAGGATCTGGTTGTTGTAGAAAACAAACCAGCCACAGGTTTCTGTTTCTTTTTCCATAATTCCTAAATTAGTTCAATGAGGAAGACAAAAATACTCCTTTTTGTGCTTTCAGACAAACCGAGTTGATATTAATCTTGTTGGGAATTGTAATGAGTACAAATTTTATTAGTTTAATTTTTTAAATTAAAAATAAAATATTATATCTTTGTGCCGCAAAATTAAGAAGGAGAGATGAAAATATTACAAAAACTATTTTGGCCGGTCTATTTTTTGTTGCCGATGGTGTTACAGTTGACAGTCAGCAACTTGCCGGTTCATTTTATGGCATTCCCGTTGAATGTTTCATTTGCAGCATTGTGGTTGTTCGGGGTATGGCTGTTGTATAAGGATTACCGTCATACTTTAGCGGTTCGCTTCTTGTTGTCTTCAGCCGTTACTGCTGGTTCATTGGTCGCTTTTTTATCGGGTGCTTTAGTGATAGGAATGTTTCCGCAACTCTCTTCGGTTGAGGCTGCTGCAAAATCAGGTATTCTAGCCCGCATGGGATGCTATGATTTTATGACTTCATGGCCTTTTGTCTTCATCTTGTTTCTGCTGCTCACTCATTTGGCTTTGGTTACTTGTAGGGGGGCTTTGATGCAGCGCAAAAACAAGTGGCGTTTTATATTCAATCATGCCGGGTTATGGCTGGCTCTATTTGCCGGGTTTTGTGGCAGTACAGATGTGCGTGTATTAAGAATCCCTTTGGTGAAAGGCGAGGCCAACACTCGTGCCTACACCATGGATGGAGTAGTGTCTTATTTGGATTATGAGTTGGAACTGGTTGATTTCCGTGCCGATTATTATGACAATGGGATGCCCCGTCATTATGAAGCAAAGGTGCGTGTAGCTGCCGATACGGTGACTCTTGAAGTCAATCATCCCTATACATATCGTTGGGGAGAAGATATTTACCTGACTGGTTATGAACGTAGAAACGGGAGCCAGTCCTATTGCGTCTTGCAGGTTGTAGAGCAACCATGGAAATATGTGCAGTTATTGGGTATTTTGATGGCATTGGTCGGAGGAATTCTCCTGTTTATAAATGGACCTCTAAAAAAGAACAACAAATGATTACATGGGATAATTTTATCTGGTTTGTAGTTCCGGCAGCCGGTTGTTGGATAGCTGGAGCATGGATGGCTTTGAAGTCGTCCGAGAAAAGTCGTGCAGCACAAATCCTCACTCTTTTAGGGATATTGATAATGGGCTCGTTTATAGTTGGGTTATGGATGTTTTTGGAACGTCCTCCTTTACGTACGATGGGTGAGACCCGTTTGTGGTATTCGTTTTTTATGGGAGTGTCTGGAATGCTCACCTATTGGCGTTGGCATTACCGGTGGATATTGTCCTTTTCTACTCTGGTCGCCCTGGTGTTCTGCATCATCAATCTGCTGAAGCCGGAGATACACGACCAGTCTTTGATGCCAGCTTTGCAGAGCTTCTGGTTTGTGCCTCATGTCACAGTATATATGTTTTCCTACTCGGTTTTGGGGTGTGCGTTTATGCTTTCCTGTATGGGATTATACCGCCATAAGGAGGAGTACTTGTCGATGGCAGATGAATTGGTTTATACCGGAACTGCTTTTCTTACTGTAGGGATGCTGACCGGAGCCATCTGGGCAAAAGATGCTTGGGGGAATTACTGGAGTTGGGATCCTAAAGAGACTTGGGCAGCCATTACTTGGGCGATGTTTTTGCTGTATATTCATTTGCGCCTGTTTAGAAAGAGCAAGCCGAGCACCCTCTATGCGATATTGATAGGAGGATTTTTGGCTCTGCAGATGTGCTGGTATGGAGTGAATTATCTTCCGGCAGCTCAGCAAAGTGTCCATCTCTATAATCGTAGTTAATAGAAAATAGGTATCTTTGCCCCTCATTTAAAATCCTTCAGTTTACATTTTATTATAATCATAACTAACTTAAATTATTCAGAAAATGAAGAAAAAGATCATTCTCGCTGCACTGTTAATCGCTGCAGGCGGTGCTGTGACTTATCGTTTGGTGAACCAACCTCCTTCGGCTGATTTGCCTGCCGACAAGCAGATGCTGGAGTTATTGTCGGATGCAGGCTGTATGGCTTGCCATCTGGAGAATCCGGAACTTCCGTTTTATGCATCTCTGCCGGTAGCTGGTGATTTGGTGAAGGAAGATCACCGTTTGGCTTACCGCTCGTTTGACATTGCTCCTATGGTTGCTGCTATTCAGACTGGAGAAAAAGTGTCTGAGGTAGACCTGGCGAAAGTGGAAAAGGTTATTCAAGACGGAACGATGCCGCTGGCCAAGTATTATCTGGTGCATTGGGGCTCTTCGATGATAGATACGGAAAAGACAATGGCTATGGACTGGATTCGTATTGCTCGTGCGGCAGCTTATCCGAATCATCTGGCTGATGCTGCTTTTTCTAACGAACCTGTACGCCCTCTTGCCGACTCAGTTGCGGTAGATATGCGCAAGGTAGTTTTGGGTGATTTGCTCTTCCACGATGTACGTCTTTCTATTGACAATACCGTATCGTGCGCCACTTGTCACGGGTTGAACACCGGTGGGGTAGACAACAAGCGTTTTTCTGAGGGTGTTGATGGAAATGTGGGTGGTGTAAACGCTCCTACAGTATTTAATGCTCATTATAACTTTGTACAGTTTTGGGACGGACGTGCGGCTACATTGGCGGCTCAGGCTGGTGGCCCTCCTTTGAATCCTGCAGAAATGGGGCATAAGTCGTTTGATGATATCTGTGCTCGTCTGAATGAGGATGCCAATTTCAAGAAAGCTTTTACTGAGGTTTATCCTGATGGTATTACAGAGGCAAACATTACAGATGCCATCCAGGAGTTTGAACGTACTCTGACCACTCCAAATTCACGTTTCGACAAGTACTTGAAGGGGGATATGGCTGCTTTGACGGCCGAAGAGGTTGCCGGATATGAATTGTTCAAGAAATATGATTGTACTACTTGCCATGTTGGAGAGAATCTGGGTGGACAGTCGTATGAACTTATGGGTATCAAGGGGGATTATTTTGCCGACCGCAATATGGAACTTACCATTGAAGACCATGGCCGTCACAAGGAGACTAAGAGCGAGCGCGACATGCATCGTTTCAAAGTGCCAGGATTACGTAACATTGCGCTTACCGGACCTTATTTCCATGATGGGACTAAGCAGACATTGGAAGAGGCTGTACGTGACATGGCCAAGTATGAAGTGGGCGTAAACCTTACTGATGAGGAGACTACTCGTCTGGTGGCCTTCTTGCATACACTTACTGGTGAATATAAAGGAAAGTTGCTTACAAACGACAACATGAAATAACAAAAAAAGAAACCGGGTGGCTTGATTGACAGGCATATCCGGTTTCTTTTTATGTTTTGTTGAAAGAGAGTTATTTCATTCCCTTCATGGTGAGCTGGATACGTTTTCGCTCATGGTCTATGCTCAGCACCTTTACACGTACATGCTGGTGAATGCTTACTACGGTAGTAGGGTCGCTAACGAATTTGTCGGCCAATTGTGAAATGTGTATCAGACCGTTTTCTTTAATGCCCACATCCACGAAACAACCGAAGTTGGTGATGTTAGTTATGATGCCGGGCAGTTCCATCCCTTCCTGCAAGTCATTGATGGTTCGTACGTTTTGGTCGAACTGGAACACTTCAATCTGCTGTCGCGGGTCTCGCCCCGGCTTGTCCAGCTCCTGCATGATATCAGTCAGGGTAGGAAGTCCTACCGTTGAAGTTACATATTTTTCGATTAGAATCTGTTGGCGTAACTCCTTGTTGCCTATCAAGTCTTTTACCGTGCACTTCAAGTCTTTGGCCATCTGTTCTACGATAGGATAGCTTTCCGGATGAACAGCAGAGTTGTCCAGTGGATTTTCAGCTTTCGGTATTCGGAGGAAGCCCGCACATTGTTCAAAAGCCTTGGCTCCCATACGTGGAACTTTCAGTAATTCCTTACGAGAATGAAACGGACCGTTTTCCGTACGGTAGTCCACAATATTTTTTGCCAGAGTAGGGCCTAGTCCCGAAATATAAGTCAGCAGATGTTTGCTGGCAGTATTCACGTTTACTCCCACCAGGTTGACACAACTTTCCACTGTTTGATTCAAAGACTCCTTCAGCTTGTTCTGGTCCACATCATGCTGATACTGCCCTACTCCGATAGACTTGGCATCTATCTTGACCAGTTCGGCCAGCGGGTCCATCAGTCTGCGTCCGATAGATACCGCTCCACGCACCGTCACATCGTAGTCTGGAAACTCTTCGCGGGCAGTCTTCGAGGCCGAATAGATAGAAGCTCCATCCTCGCTTACCACAAATACTTGCACTTCACGGTCATATCGTTGTGCAGTTACAAACTGTTCCGTTTCACGGCTTGCTGTACCGTTTCCTATGGCAATAGCTTCAATCTTATACTGCTCCACCAGCTTGGTCAGTTTGCGTGAAGCCAGTGCATATTCCGATTTAGGAGGATGCGGATAGATGGCTTCATTGTGCAGCAAAGCTCCTTGAGCATCTAGGCAGACCACTTTACATCCCGTGCGGAATCCAGGGTCGATACCCATTACTCTTTTCTGCCCGAGAGGAGCAGCCAGCAGCAGTTGCCGAAGGTTTTCAGCGAATACCCGGATTGCCTCCTCGTCAGCTTTTTCCTTGCTCAAGGCGGAAAATTCCGTTTCTATAGCAGGTTTGAGCAGTCGTTTGTAAGCATCTTCCACAGCCTCTTCCACTTGTGCCGAGCAAGCAGAGTTGCCCCTTACGAACTGACGTTTCAGTCGGTCGGTACATTCTTCTTCATCGGCTGGAGTGATTGTAATCTTCAGCACTCCGTCGGCCTCTCCTCTACGCAGAGCCAATAGTCGGTGAGAAGAGCATTTCTTGAGCGGTTCGCAGAAGTCGAAGTAATCACGATACTTTAGGGCGGATTCCTCCTTGTCTTTACCTTTTATCACTTTGGCCGAAATCATTGCTTGTCGTGAAAACTGGTTACGCATCAGGTTTCTGGCACGTTCATCCTCGTTCACCTGTTCAGCGATGATGTCGCGTGCCCCTTTCAGCGCATCCTCTTCATTTTTCACCTCACCTTTTACAAAACTGGCCACGCGTGCCGGCAGATTGTTTTCCCGTTGCATCATCAGCAAGAGAGCCAGCGGTTCCAGTCCTTTTTGGCGTGCCACTTCTGCTCTGGTCTTTCTTTTTGGTTTGAATGGCAAGTAGATGTCTTCCAGTTCGGTGGCATCCCAGCATCCGTCAATGCGGTGTTGCAGTTCTGTAGTCAGTTTGTCTTGCTCTTTGATGGTAGAGAGGATTGTTTCCTTTCTTTTGGCCATTTCGCAAAACTTGTCATATCGGGTGCTGATTTCGCCAATCTGCACTTCATCCATAGCGCCGGTAGCCTCTTTCCGGTAACGGCTGATGAAAGGGATAGTAGCTCCCCCTTGCAGTAGTTTCAGCACATTTTCTATGCGATGTACCGGCAGTTTCAGTGCTGCGGCAATCATCGGGATAAATTGTTCCATGATGAATAGAGTTATTTATTGGTTGTTTAGATACAAAAAACGGATATTCTTTCCCAATTGTTTTCAGATAGGTAATGATTGGTAGAATCGATGCGCAAAGATAAGATTTTGTCGTTTATGAGGGAAACCTTTTCCTTACATTTTTGGCAATGAGTAGTCTAATGAAACGGAAATGAAGCATATTGTACCAGCGTGTTGGGGGAGTTTTCGGCGGTAAATGTCCACTAATCAGAAGGATAAATATAGAAAACAAGCCTGCAGTAGGATAATCATCAATAGGTATTTTAACCTATTTAGAGTAAAAATATGTATGAAGTTTTTTCTCTCTGCCTGAAAAATACTAATTTTGCAGTGATTCAGAGAAATATGAAACAAGTACGCACATACATTCACACACTGGCATTTAGTTTGTTGGCATTGTTTTCCATATATTATGGAAGCATTGTCGTCTTTGCACACGTGCATGTATTAAATGGTGTAATGCTTGTCCATTCTCATCCGTTCAAGCATACTCATGCCCATACTCCCGAACAATTTCTTGTACTTCAGTCAGCATCTGCATTCCATTCTTTGGAAGCCGAATTGCCGGGACTTTCTCAGATGATTTTGCCTTTGCTTTATGAACTGTTGTCCGATTTGAGCGTATGTCAGGTTGTGTTAGAACTGACGGATGCCATTCGTCAGCGGGCTCCTCCCGTATCATTCTTCCTTTAATTAATTATAGAAGTTTTAAGCCTGGAGAGGTTGTAGACTTTCTTCGTGTCCGTTACCGGGCAAGTAAAATGTCGGGAACAAGGATGCTTTTGATGAATACATCTGTATGCAGGATAAGTTTGGAGAAATCTATCCTAGATGTTTGTCGTCGTTTATGAATAATCAGAATAAAAAATGAATTTATTATTTTAAGATGAAAAGATATGTTTATTTATTGCTGGCTATGTTTTGTACGCTGGCAGGGGGTGCTATGCCGGACCCCTCATCTCCGGTAAAGGAAGGTAATATTATTACAGGTCATGTCATTGAAAAAGGTTCAGAAGAAGGATTGCCTTATGCTACTGTACTGATAGTAGAAACCGGTGAAGGTACTGCCACCGACCAAAGCGGTTATTTCCGTTTCAAGGGTGTTCCTGCTGGGAAATACACCTTGAAGGTGCAGACCATGGGATATGCTACCCAGATAAAGAAAGTGGTAGTGAGTAAGGAATATACCGTAGATATGCACTTCGTAATGGAAGAAGAAAGTTTCATTACTGATGAAGTGGTTGTATCGGCCAACCGTAACGAAACGAGCCGTAAGGTTGCTCCGGTTGTGGTGAATGTGATGAACAACAAGCTATTTGAGATGGTCAACTCTACCGATTTGGCTAAGTCGCTGAACTTCCAGTCGGGCTTGCGTGTGGAGAACAACTGTCAGAACTGCGGTTTCTCTCAGGTTCGAATCAACGGTCTGGAAGGTCCTTACTCTCAGATTCTGATTAATAGTCGTCCGGTGATGAGTGCTCTTTCGGGGGTATATGGTTTGGAGCAGATTCCTACCAATATGATTGAACGTGTGGAAGTGGTACGTGGAGGAGGTTCGGCCTTGTTCGGTGCCAATGCGGTAGGTGGCACTATCAATATCATCACCAAAGACCCGGTGAACAATTCGTTCCAGGTATCTACTACCATGTCTAATATGAACGCGAAATCGTGGAGCCAGAATGTTTCGGCAAATGCTTCATTGGTTTCTTCCGACAATTCATACGGTATTGCAGTCTATCAGGCATACCGCAACCGTAATCCTTATGATGCCAACGGTGACGGTTTCTCTGAACTGGGTAAACTGAACATGAACACTTTCGGACTCCGTTCTTACTATCGTCCTACTCAGTTCAGCCGTATCAGTCTGGAATACCATACTACTAATGAGTTCCGTCGTGGAGGTAACAAGTTCGACTTGCCTCCTCACCAGACAGACATTACAGAACAGACCAAGCACGTTATCAACAGTGGAGGTTTGACTTACGATTTGTTTTTTAAGGAATACAAGCATAAATTGTCGTTGTATACATCTTTGCAGCACATAGACCGTGACAGCTATTACGGTACCAAGATGGATGCGAATGCGTATGGTAGTACAGAAGACTTGACTGCTGTTGGGGGTGCCATGTATGTAGGCAATATGGAAAAATGTCTTTTCTCGCCTGCCACTTTTACCGGTGGTGTGGAATACCATTATAATTCACTTCATGACCAGATGGTGGCATATAACCGCGACTTGAAACAGGATGTGAGAGTAGGAAGTGCCTTTGTACAGAACGAGTGGAAGATGAAATACTTTACTCTTTTGGCCGGTTTCCGCTTAGACAAGCACAATCTGGTGGACAATGTGATTTTCAGCCCTCGTATCAATGCGTTGTGGAAACCATCTGAAAAGTTACAGGGACGTCTTACCTGGTCTACTGGTTTCCGCGCCCCTCAGGCTTATGATGAAGATTTGCACGTGTCGGCTGTAGGTGGTGAGATGGTGCTGGTTCGTATGGCAGAAGGCTTGAAACCTGAACATTCCAACAGTTTCAGCGGTTCTATCGACTGGACTGTAAACTTCGGCCATTTCCAGTCGAACCTGTTGATTGAAGGTTTCTATACTGCATTGGATGATGTGTTCTTCTTGCAGAATCTAGGATTTGATGAAACAGCAAACGCTACTATTTACGAACGTCGCAATATGCGTAGTGCACGTGTGTTTGGTGCCAATATCGACTATAAGATTGCTCACGGACGTGAAGCTCAGCTTCAGTTAGGTTTCACTGCGCAGCGCAGCCGTTATAAAGAAGGGGTGAGCTGGAGTGAAGACGAGTCAATCCCTACTGTAAAGCGTATGCTTCGTACTCCTGACTATTACGGATACTTTACATTCTCTACTTCTCCGTTCAAGAACTTCGATGCTTCTTTGTCGGGTGTCTATACGGGTAAGATGCTGGTTCCTCACATGGCAGGATATATTAAAGAAGACCGTTTGGAAAATACTCCAGACTTCATGGACTTGAACTTCAAGGTAAACTATACCTTTGTATTGAATGACCATTTGAAACTGCAGGTAAATGGTGGTGTACAGAATATTTTCAACTCTTACCAGAAAGACTTGGATTGTGGAGTAGACCGTGACTCTAAATATGTATATGGTCCGGGACAGCCACGTACTTATTTCGTAGGTATCAAGTTCTTCAATTAAAAAAACAGCCCGCTGCTTCTGGTAGCGGGCTGTTTTTTTGCCCTTTTGAGTAAGTTATGCTATTTGTTTTTGAACGCCTCCTTGCAGATGCCGTTCAGCCCGCATGATTCGCAAAGCGGTTTTCGGGCGGTACAGACATATCTTCCGTGGAGAATGAGCCAGTGATGAGCTTTTGGGATAATTTCCTCCGGAAGGTATTTCATCAGTTGCTTTTCGGTGGCAAGAGGAGTGGTACAGCTTTTGGGAACTAGTCCGATACGGTGGCTCACCCGGAACACATGAGTATCTACCGCCATGGCTGCCTTGTTGAATATTACACTCTGAATCACGTTGGCAGTCTTTCTGCCCACGCCAGGCAGTTTCACCAAATCCTCCAGTCTGTCCGGCACCTCGCTATGAAAATCTCTGACCAGCATTTGCGCCATTCCGCACAGATGTTTGGCCTTGTTGTTCGGGTAACTTACACTGCGGATATATCCAAAAATCACCTCCGGAGTGGCAGCGGCCATCAATTCGGGAGAAGGGAAGTCCCTGAAGAGGGGAGGAGTAATCTGATTTACACGCTTGTCGGTGCATTGCGCGCTGAGAATGACAGCCACAAGAAGTTCGAAAGGGTTGCTATAGTGGAGTTCGGTTTCGGCCACAGGCATCGCCTTTTCAAAATAGTCAATTACGTGCTGGTAAAGTTCTTTTTTTCTCATTACAACAAGATATTTGTTAGCCGGACAAAGATAACGTAATCACTTTAAAAGATAAGTACAGACTGGAATTTTTTTTCGACACGTTTCTAGGATGAGTTCATACAAGGGAACTGCACTTGATAAAGTGAGATGCAGAAACATTTTTTTTGTAAATTGACTGATTCTTTCTAACTTTGCAACCCGAAAACAGAGATCATTAACAAACGAAACCGTGAATAGCGGTCGTGTATTCTAGAACACCACGTAAAAAACAAGAGCGATGAAAAAAGAAAATCTCGTGTCAGTGCCCTTTATGGTTTTGGGTATTGTCTTTTGTGTCTGCCTGGTAGCAGCCAATCTTTTAGAAACCAAAGTCGTACAGTTAGGCCCGGTTACAGTGACTGCCGGACTGATTGTTTTCCCAATCTCTTACATTATCAATGACTGTATAGCCGAAGTATGGGGCTTTCGCAAGGCTCGTCTGATTATCTGGATGGGTTTCCTGATGAACTTTATGGTAGTAGCAATGGGGCAGATAGCCGTAGCATTGCCGGCTGCTTCTTTCTGGGAAGGCGAAGAAGGCTTCAATTTCGTATTCGGCTTGGCTCCCCGTATTGCAGTGGCAAGTCTTTTGGCTTTCTTGGTAGGCTCTTTCATCAACGCTTACATAATGAGCAAGATGAAGGTTGCATCACACGGCAAGAATTTCTCTGCCCGTGCCATTCTTTCTACCATAGCCGGAGAAGGGGCCGATTCTGTTATCTTCTTCCCTTTGGCATTTGCCGGACTGATGCCTGTCTCGGAACTGCTGCAGCTGATGCTGGTGCAGGTGATTCTGAAAACCGCCTACGAAATTATTGTGCTGCCTGTTACCATCCGTGTGGTGAGATACATCAAGCGGGTAGACGATTGTGATGTATATGATGAGCATATCTCTTACAATGTGCTTAAAATAAAAGAATTATGATAAAGGATGAAAAAGCGTTGGTAGTCTTTAGTGGTGGACAAGATTCTACTACTTGCCTTTATTGGGCTATCAAGAATTTTGGAAAAGTGTATGCGCTCAGCTTTGTTTATGGGCAGAAGCACGTAAAAGAGGTGGAACTGGCCCGTGAAATAGCCCGCAAGGCCGGTGTGGAATTTTCAGTGATGGATGTCTCGTTCATCGGTTCGTTGGGCAGAAACTCTCTGACCGATACATCAATCACCATGGATGAAGAGAAACCCGAAGGAAGTGTACCTAATACATTTGTACCCGGAAGAAACCTTTTTTTCCTGAGCATTGCCGCCGTACATGCACGCGAACTGGGTATCCGCCATCTGGTGACGGGAGTTTCGCAGACAGACTTCAGCGGTTATCCCGACTGCCGTGACTCGTTCATCAAGTCGCTGAATGTGACGCTGAATCTGGCGATGGACGACCAGTTTGTGATTCATACTCCGTTGATGTGGCTCGACAAGGCACAGACTTGGGCTTTAGCCGATGAATTAGGAGTATTTGATATTATTCGATATGAAACACTGACTTGCTACAATGGAGTGGTGGGCGACGGATGCGGGCATTGTCCTGCCTGTACACTGCGCCGTAGAGGACTGGAAACTTTTTTGGAGTCTAAGAAAAGCAAGCAGGAATAAATAACTATTTACCAATGAAAAGAGAAGACGAATTGACCATCCTGGGCAAGACCACTACCTACAAGCAGGACTATGCTCCGGAAGTATTGGAGGCTTTCATGAACAAGCATCCCGAGAATGATTATTGGGTACGGTTCAACTGTCCTGAGTTTACCAGCCTCTGTCCGATTACCGGACAGCCGGATTTTGCCGAAATCCGAATCAGCTATCTTCCCGACGTGAAGATGGTGGAAAGCAAGAGTCTGAAACTCTATCTGTTCAGTTTCCGTAATCATGGCGATTTTCACGAAGACTGTGTGAATATCATCATGAAAGACTTGATTAAGCTGATGGACCCTAAATACATTGAAGTGACCGGTATCTTTACCCCACGCGGAGGTATCTCTATCTATCCATATTGCAATTATGGAAGACCGGGCACCAAGTATGAAGAATTGGCTGAATACCGTTTGCGCCAGCATGACTTATAATCCAAAGAAAAAGCCTTGCCGAAGACTTCGATGGGAGTGCGGCAAGGCTTTTTTATGCAATGTATCCGGGCGGTTGTCCGGTCAGGACAATTCCAGTCCGAAAGTTTCTTTCAGTTTTATCAGTGCCGGGTTTTTCTTGCTCATCATCTGGAAACGCTCCACATGACTGTAGGCACGGATATTCTCGTTGTTCTCACTTACCCGTATCGCCATCTTTACCTTGCGGTTATGCAGCTGCTGACACAAGTAGGCTACAATTTGCGGTTCCAGCCGCTGCATTTCACGCTGTACCAGACTGTTGTCCACCAAGACCTCGAAGGTCGTCTTGTCGTCCAGCAGACGGGGATGCATGTTCATCATTCGTCCGGCATTGGCAGCTTCCTCTTTAGGGAGCAAGGTAGTAAACTTTCTCCAGCAGAGATCCAGTCCGTTTTCATCGAAAGTATAGTCTTCAAATGCGGCAGACGGTTGCTGTATCGTGTTGGCGGCAGCAGTAGTTGTATTGGCAGTCGGTTGTGCTGCCGTTCTCTTTCGGATGGAAACATCCATACTTCCCATTTTCATTACCGGCACCTTCTTTTCGGTAGAAAGTTTAGGCAGCGGACTGCGGTGCGGTCCGTGGTTGGCTGGTGCCTGTTGAGGGGTGATATGGCTGGCAGCGGCAGCAGCAGATTGTCCGTAGGCGGGAGCCGGTTGCTGCATATTCTGCGGATAGGCTGTTTGTGGAGCAGGTGCAGGCTGAGCCGCCGTCTGTCCAGTCTGTTCAGTAGCCTGACTGAATGCGGGTTTTAATACTTTCCTGGGGCTAAGCCCCTCACCAATCTCCTCGCCATCGGCATTCAGTTGCGCCACCTGAATCAGTGTCAGTTCAATAAGCAGGCGCTTGTTCTTGCTCAGGCGGTAATTCAAGTCGCAGTCATTACAAAGTTTCATTCCCCTGATAAGGAACTGAGGCGAGCATTTGGCAGCTTGTTGCTGATATTTCTCGCGGATAGAGGCTCCCACCTCCAGCAGTTCCAGTGTAGCCGCATCACGGCTCACCAGCAAGTCTCTGAAATGTGAAGTCAGTCCGGTGATAAAATGATTGCCGTCAAACCCTTTCTTCAGCACATCATTGAAGATAAGCATACACTCCGTAATCTTATGCTCCAGAAAACAGTCCGTCAGCCGGAAGTAATACTCATAGTCCAGTACGTTCAAGTTCTCTATGACACTCTGGTAAGTGATGTGTCCGTTGGTGAAGCTTACCACCTGGTCAAAAATCGAAAGTGCGTCACGCATACCTCCGTCCGCCTTCTGTGCGATGACATTCAAGGCATCCGGTTCCGCCTCAATATGCTCCTTATTAGCTACCGTTTCCAGATACTCCACAATATCGGCGGTACTGATACGGCTGAAGTCATAGATTTGGCATCTACTCAAGATAGTAGGCAATATCTTATGCTTTTCGGTGGTAGCCAGGATGAAGATGGCATGATGTGGCGGTTCCTCCAATGTTTTCAAGAAGGCATTGAAAGCCGACTGCGACAGCATGTGCACCTCATCGATGATATACACCTTATATCGTCCGATTTGTGGCGGTATCCGCACCTGTTCGATGAGCGAGCGGATATCCTCCACCGAGTTGTTTGAAGCGGCATCCAGTTCATGAATGTTATAAGAGCGTTGCTCATTGAAAGCCATGCACGACTCACATTCGTTGCATGCTTCCCCTTCGGCGGTGACATTCAAACAGTTGATGGTTTTGGCGAAGATACGCGCACAAGTAGTCTTTCCCACTCCACGTGGTCCACAGAACAGATAAGCATGAGCCAGTTTCTGACTAGCGATGGCATTTTTCAGTGTAGTGGTGAGGGCACGTTGTCCTACAACAGCATCGAACGTGGCTGGTCTGTATTTTCGTGCCGATACGATATAATTCTCCATATGCTGGTTAAATGATATATTTCTGGTATTACGTAGTTACAAAATTACGAAAAATCTTGGGAATAACTCTTGATTCTCCGGAAATCTTCTCTGCTTGCTCTCACCACTCTTTTCGCTACCCTAAAATAAGAAGATTTGGATTTGTCAGAATTTAATTAAAAAGGGGATTTTTTGTTTCAAAATGTTTTAATAAATGTATTTTGTGTAACTCGTATGAATTTTCTAATCACACTTCTAGCGCCTTATATTGTATCTTTATACCAAATATATTCAATATTAGCCTCATTATTCCCACCCTATACCGAAATCTACTTGATGTTTTTACCCAATCTTATAGACATTTTTGGGCAAATGCTTATATATTTTCCCAAAAATAATTATAAGATTCCCCTAAAACGTCGGTAAGATCTGGCTACATCATGAATAAATCCTTAAAAACTCTTTCAGAATCTTCTAGATGCCTATGTGAATTAAACAAGTTTGTTGGACTTATTATGTTGTATGTCAAATGTATATGTGTATTTCCAACTTCTCAGAATCAAGAAAAACAAAACACTACGAGTCATTGCTCTAAATTTCCCATTCTCAGCTGTTTCAAAATACATTTTGACACATTGCTACAATCGGGAAGCCGAAGTCATTATGGTTGTTATGGGCTGCATAAACTAGTTTTATAGGGCAATATCTTTTGTTGTTTAATTGTAAGATGTTGTTTATCTTGTTGTGTTTATTGGAAAGAATATATAAGCCATAAGTTATGCTAGGCTAGATTGATAGGGAAACATTGCAATCAACATTAGGAATTAAACATCAGACATATTTTCGTAATACATATCTTAAACCATCCATAATGAAGGCTACATAGAGTTTACTTTACCTAACGAAAAACAAAGTAAGTTGCAAAAATATCGCCTTACGGCAAAAGGTTTATTATTGAAGGAAACATTGAAGAATAATAATTTAGATAATAGGTATGAACGAAGAAAATAAAATAATCCTATATCAGGACGATAACGAAATAACTCGTGTACCAGTACGCTTTGCTGACGAAGGTTTATGGCTGACACAGGGTCAGTTAGCAGAGATATATGACACATCACAACAGAATATTGGTCAGCACATAGATAATATCTACAAGGACGGAGAACTTATAGCAGAAGCAACTAACAAGAAATTCTTGTTAGTTCGTCAGGAAGGCAATCGTCAGGTAAGGCGTAATATAGACCATTACAACCTTGATATGGTCATAGCTTTAGGATATCGTGTCCAGTCTCAAGGAAGGTAATGTAATATTGATATTGTTGGAAAGAAACACGAATTTCATGTTTATGGTAGAGTGGAGCATAGAAACTATCAATTTTATGTAGACTAGATTCGTCGAATTTCCAAAATACTCTTGCATGATAGGTGGGATTTGGTTAACTTTGACCAAATCCTTGGAGTTAGTAGTTCTTATAGGGAAAGTGGTATACTTTTCTATAAAGTTACCTACTCTCAAGGTTTTTGCGGATGTAATGTTTTGATAATAATATGATTAACTATATTTTTTTAAAAAGTTTCATCAGCTAAAGTGTTTTCATATGCAGTTAAATCATAGCAAAGAGATACTAAAGGTAAACAAGTATGGTTGGCAAAACAGATACATAAGATTTGTAATATGGCAAATTCTTATGTGTGTACAGAATGCAATCAAATTCCGAAATATTATTTATATCATGGATTAAAAATGTAAATTTCAAAAAATGTATTTTGGATACAGATGAAAGTAAAAGAAAATATTAAACTATCTAAGGAAGACAAGCTAATGGTAAATAATATAAATGAATACGAAAACCTAGAATTAGAAAATCTATCAGACTTGGTATCTGAACCACAATATGACATGTTTTTTAATAATGGTGAAAGTGAACGTCAAGAATACAGAACTTTAAAGGTCTTATCTTTATTTTCTGGTTGTGGTGGTATGGATATAGGTTTGGAAGGAGGCTTTATTTGCCATCATAATTCGGTAACCAATCCAGATTGGATACATCATAAAATTAATGACAATTGGGTTATGTTAAACCGTAATTTATTTCGCACTGTTTTTGCCTGTGATATATTAAATGAAGCACGTCTAGCATGGTTAAGATATATGTCGAGATATAATGTTAATCCTGACATTTATCATCTTAATAGTATTGTTGATCTTGTAAAATTACATAATGATGGAAATAAAGTATTTCCTAGTAATATAGATATTGTGACGGGAGGTTTTCCTTGTCAAGATTTCAGTGTAGCAGGAAAGCGTAAAGGTTTTAATTCATCTGTTTTACATAATGGAGAAAAAAGACAGAATGATATTCCTTCTAATGAATCTAGAGGTAAACTATATATGTGGATGAAGCAGGTTATTGATATAGTACAACCAAAAATGTTTATAGCAGAGAATGTTAAAGGACTTATTAGTCTTGGTGATGTAAAAGACATTATTCAACATGATTTTTCTACTGCAAATGGTAATGATTATATAGTTTTAAACCCTCAAATATTACACGCTGCTAACTATGGAGTTCCTGAAAAAAGAGAGCGTGTTATTTTTATAGGTATCAAACGTTCTGCTCTTCGTCCTGAGGCTATAAAAGCATTGGAACAAAATAAAATTCCAACGGATTATAATCCTTATCCTATACCAAGTCATAATTACAATGTAGATAATGTAAACCTTCCGAAGCCAGTTTGTTGTAGAGACATTTTTTCGGATCTTCCTGAACCTGACAAATCAATAGACTTAGCTCAAAGAACGTATTCTTGTGCAAAGTTTTTATGTAATGGTAGTCAAGGACAAACAGAGATCAATATTGATGGTTTATCTCCGACAATACGTTCGGAGCATCATGGTAATATTGAATTTAGAAGACTATCTGCAGAACATGGAGGTAAAAATTTAGAAGAACTTTCTAGAGGATTAATCGAAAGAAGGTTAACTCCTCGTGAATGTGCGCTTATACAAACCTTTCCACCAGATTATTCTTTTGTATTTTACAAATCAGATTCAAAGCGTTACTCTGTTAGCCCATCTAAAGCATATAAAATTATTGGAAACGCAGTTCCTCCTATGTTAGCATACAATATTGCAAAAAGAATTCAAGAAGTTTGGCCACTATATTTTAAATAAAATGAATCAGAGTGATAATATAATAGCAATAAAAAAGAGAAATTTAACTCTAGCCCATGAAGCTTTTGTTGATTTGATGAATAAAACTGAGAATATCTTAAATACAGAGGCGCTTGCAGACCCTGTAAAATATAAAAGTTTGAATTCATCAACAATAGAATTATGTGCAGTTGAAAAAATAAAAATGGCATGTATTGATTCACCATTTAATGCTAATGAAGTAAAATTGATTTCTGGACAAAGGTTTCCCGATATTGTAGCAGAAAACTACTATGGAATAGAAGTTAAATCAACTAAAGAAAACCATTGGACTTCAACAGGAAGTAGTATAGTTGAATCTACACGGATAGAAAATGTGGATGATATATATATGTTATTTGGCAAACTTGGAGGAGAAATTCCACAATTTAAATGCCGTCCATATCAAGATGTGCTTTATGATATTGCTGTTACCCATTCCCCTAGATATCTTATTAATATGGAATTGGCAAAGGAAGATACAATTTTTTCAAAAATGGGAACAACATATGATGATTTTAGAAGTTCTCCAGATTCAATGTCATTGGTAAGACATTATTATAGGGAACGTGCTAAGCAGCAAAATCGCCAAGAAATGCCATGGTGGATAACAGCAAATAATCATGATAGGGCTCATTCATTTAATATTAAATTATGGAATTCGCTTGAATCAAAAGAGAAAAGAGAATTACAAACAAAATGTATGATTCTTTTTCCAGAAGCACTTAATCCTAGAAGGAATATGACCAAATATAATAATATAACTCTTTGGTTATGCTCTTATAATCAGGTGATTAATCCAAATATTCGGGATTTATTTTCAGCTGGAGGTAAAATCACTCATGTTAATGGAGTTAAACTGAAACATCCTGTTGCACAAATCTTCAATATTATTGTAGATTATTCTGACGATATAAAAGTGTTACTCAATAACCCTTCAACAGAATTGATTATGCTGATTAAAGAGTTTAATCCAATTCTACTTGAAATGGATGATATGTTTGAAGCATGGTTAAAAATATGTTGTGAAATTGCAAAAGGATATGGTGTTCCTTTAAGGAAGTGGATAGAAGAGAAGCCTTATTTCTTATTTTCAAAATAAGTCAAAATATATTAACAGTAAGCATCCTCAAAATGGTGTATTGACTAGTATCTCTCTTTCCCATTTCTTCGTTAGACTTAAAGTTTGAAAGATTATGTTGAACGAAAAAGCCTTTGAAGGGCTATGGCTACTCTACAAGAAAGAGAGTACCCCAAGGGAATTTCCATCAATTCATCCTGCATTGGCAGCAATATTTTTTTATGCATAGTTCAAGAAGGTATAGAAGAAGATGGTATTTATAGAAAGTATTCCTGAAAACATTACTGTCCAATAATAGTTGGCTAATCAGTCTTATAGTTTATTGTAATAAATTGTTTTAACTAGTTTTCACCAGAGTTTGGAATAAGTTTTAGAATAATGTAAGTTGTTTTGAAACTTCAATATGGTAATCTTGCAATGCCTTTCAGAAGGAAATCTCTCACTTCAGTAAAGCATTTGGATATTTTGAGTATTTGGTTTATAATGAGTATCTTTGTCTCCGTAAATTTTAAATTTAAGAATATTATGAAAAAAAGTTTGTTGTTTTGGATGCTGGCTATGCTGGTATGCATGAATGTTGCCGGACAAAACACTGGGGATGAGATGTATCAGCGCCATTGGCAGGAAGGATATGAAAAGATTAGGATTATTTCCTACAATATTTTTAATGGTTTTGACTATAAAAAAGATGCTGACCGTAGAGACAGATTGGTAGACTGGGTGGTAAAGCAAGACCCAGAGGTGCTGGCTTTGCAGGAGCTATGTGGCTTTACGGAAGGTGATCTTCTGAAACTTGCCCAAAGATGGGGGCACTCATACGCTGCTATCGTAAAGGAGAATGGTTATCCGGTGGGTATTACTTCTAAAAAACCGATAGAGGTAGTGAACAGGTTGCTGGAGAACTGTGGGCATGGCTTGCTTCATGTAAAGACTTATGGCTATGATTTTCTGGTGACTCATCTTAACCCGTCGAGTACGGAAAAAAGACGTGTGGAGGCAAAGAATATAGCGAAGTATATAGAGGATAACAAACTGGAGAAATGTCTGCTGATGGGGGATTTGAACTCGCACTCTCCGTTTGATGCGGATGGTATGGAGCGGGAGTCTACAAGCTTGCTGATGAAGTATGGGGGGAAAGCTAGTGCCAATCTGCTGTATGGCGACTTTGATTATTCGGTCATTTCTACTTTCCTCTCTGTGCCTTTGATTGATGTTTGCCGGAAATTTACGGAGGTGAATGAGCGTACTACTTTTCCGACACCTGTGCTGATGTATCTTTCGAGAAACAAGAATGTGCAGAAACTGGTGGGCGAGCGGTTGGACTATATCTTTGTTTCACCGTCACTCTTTAAGAATGTGGTGGACGGCTTCATCTATAATGGTCCTGAAAATGATTACTTGTCTGATCATTATCCTGTAGGAATAGATCTCTGTGTAAAAAACAAATAGTGTGTTAGTCTTGTGTGCCGTTGATGTGATGGTCGGCACACAAGACTTTTTTTAGAATATATAAGCCAGCGACAGTTGCCAGTATTTGTTTCTTGTTTCAAATACATTTCCGTCGAAAATGTCATCAATGGCATCATGGTTGTTGCCGTTGATGTGATGTTTGGCCGAGTTGGTAAGTGCGATGTTGTAATAGCAACTTAGCATCAGGTGGTCGACGATTTTCACACCGCCGCCCAGATTGATTCCTACTTCGGTAGACCGCCATCCCATGGAGTTCATGTTCTTGTCAAGGATGTCTAAGCCGATATGTGCCAGTTCACGTCCCCAGTTGTCCTTGTCGATGAGGAAGGAGAACGACGGACCTACTCCGAGGAACAGGTCGAACATGTCAGATAGTCCCATCTCCCATTTCAGTTCTATTGGGATGTCGATGCTCTGTGTCTTGATATGGGCAGTTTGATGCTTGGAGGTGTTGTTGAGTTTCAGACCGCGCTGCACATACAGCAACGAAAAGTCCAGTGTGAGTCCGTAGAATCCGGTCTGGTATTGTGCCATCGGGCCAATTTGGAAACCGGTGAAGTTTTCTTCTCTCACTTGATGGCTCAGTCCTTTGGTTGAGGCTTTGTTGCCCAATACACCACCCTTTACACCCCAGTGTAGGCCTTGTGCCATACCGGTTGTTGGTAGCAGAAGTACCGCTATCAGTAAAAGTTTGATAAATTTCTTCATAATCGTTTTCTCTTTAGTTTTCTCTTACAAAGATATTGGTTAATGTATTCAATTCCTAATTTATTCGTAAAACGAATTCATCGGACAGATGATTTGGAGGAATTATTGTTGCTTGCCGTTCATTTTTTATATCTTTGCCTTGCAAACTGATAGATTTTAAAGTTATGATTAAACTGAAACAAGTGTGGACCTATATGAGTAAGAACAAATATTGGGTGGTGACTGCCGCTTTTGTGCTCATTATTGGTGTGTTCGATGAAAACAGCTTGCTCCGGCGGGTTTCTCATTGGTATGAAATAAGGACTTTGAATTCTAAAATAGAGTATTATCGTCGCCAGTATGAAGAAAACAGCCGTCAGCTGAAGGAACTGACATCTAATCCGGAAGAACTGGAGAAGATTGCCCGAGAGAAATATCGTATGAAGAAAGAAAATGAGGACATCTATATCTTTGAAGATGACCTGGGACAATAAATAAATGTAAAGACTGTTTTGGAATGATGAAGAAGATTGATTCATTTCTGTCGATAGCAGGAGGTGTCTTGTTGTTGATAGGAGCAATGTTGCAGATTACCCGATGGATGTGGGCTCCTTATATTTATCTGGTGGGGGCGGTGATGTTTGCCTATGTGCAGCTGAAATATGGCTATGAAGGTGGAAATATCATTATCCGTCGTCTTCGCAGGCAGCAGCTGATTGGAGCGGCCTTGCTAGTGGTGGCAGGTGTGATGATGCTGTTATGGCACCGCAATGAATGGGTGGCTTGCTTGAGTGTGGCTGCGGTATTGCAGTTGTATACGGCTTTCCGTATCCCTCAGGAAGAGGAGCGGGAGAAGAACAAGTGACAAAAAAAAGGTTGCAGTGGATTTTTTCACTGCAACCTTTTTTAGTACCCTGTAGTGTGGGGTTATTTGATGATAGTCATTTCATCTATCAGATGTTTTGCTCCGGCAAACTTGTCAATGATGAACAGCGTATAGCGGATGTCTACTGCTGCGGCACGCTGCAACTGCGGGTTGTAGGCGATGTCTCCGGTGAGGCCTTCATAGTTGCGGTCGAAGCCGGTTCCAATCAGTTCCCCTTTAGAGTTGAATACCGGTGAGCCTGAGTTTCCTCCAGTATTGTCGGTTCCTGTAGCAAAGCATACTGGCATCCGTCCGTCAGGCATTGCATAGATGCCGAAGTCTTTCTTTTCATACAATTCCTTTAGTTTGGCAGGAACCACAAATTCGGGGTTGTTCGGGTCTTCTTTCTCCATCACTCCCTTCAAGGTAGTGTAGTAGAGGTACTCTTTGCCGTCGGCAGGTTCGTAAGAGCCTATTTTGCCGTAAGTAAGGCGTAAGGTAGAGTTGGCGTCAGGGTAGACAGGAATACCTTTGCGGTGTTTGTAGTTCAACACTCCAGCCACCCATGCCTTATGTGCGCGGTTGTAGGCATCAGTTTCGCTCTTCATCGCTTCGCTGGTGGCTTCATATCCGTCTTTTACCGATTTGGCATATCGTACCATGAGGTCGTTTTTCAGTTTCATGGCATCCGGTTTTTTCAAGAAAGCAGCCAATGCTTGTTTGCTGCTGAAGATAGATTGAGTGAAGCAGGCATCGATAAATGCGTCGGTATCTCCGTTGAAGTCCTGACGGATAGTCTGGAAGATGCTGATGCGGCGGTCTACCGGAATCAGGCTGGCATATAAAGCCAGCAGTTTCTTGGATACCTTGCGGTCCACTTCTGTCGAGTAGTCCTTGTTGAAGAACTTTTCCGCTTTCTTTTCGAGGTTGGCAGCAGCTTCTTTGATGGCTTTGGCTTTCTTGCTGTCGAGTGCCATCTGCAAAGAGTCGGTGTCTGGAATCTTTGAGAATTCGGTACCCAGCATCAGTGCTTCATAAATGGCTTGCTGATGATAGACTGCATCTCTGCGCTGTGCCACAATCTTGCGGATAGTCTCGAATGCTTCCTGGTAGCTGGTGTCACCACTTTCTCTTCCGAAGTTGAGCAGTTCTTCCTGTTCTTTTTTCTTCCGGTCTAGCACTTTAAGGCGTATCAACCCTTCGTTCATTCCGATTGCATTTTTCCAATAGTTGGCAGATGAAGCATATTTGGCTGCATATTGGATGCGAGTTTTTGCATCACGTGCCATTTCTTCTCCCAGGACATCTAGGCGTACTCCACGTATGGTGTCACGCATGAAATTGGTGGTTTGCATACGTTCTTCCACTTCGTCGCTGATCATGTATCTCCAGTTTCTTCCGGGAAATCCCATCACGAAAGTAAAGTCGCCTTCCTGAATACCTTTGAGGTTGATGGCAAGGTGCTTTTTTACTTTCAGAGGAACGTTGGCAGCGTCATATCGTGCCGGTTTTCCTTCTGCGTCGGCATAGATACGGAACATCGAGAAGTCACCGCAGTGGCGGGGCCACATCCAGTTGTCGGTGTCGGCACCAAACTTGCCGATGGAAGAAGGAGGTGCTCCTACCATACGGATGTCTTTGTATACGGTCTTTACAAACAAGTAGTACTTGTTGGCGCCATAGAACGGTTTCAGTTCAAGTTTTATAAATTCGTTGGTTTTGATTTTCTCTTGTTTGGCAAAGCGTTTGGCTACCGTTTCCAGATACTTAGGCGAAAGGTAGTTGAGTCCGTCAGGGTCCTTGTCCTTTTTCAGACAATCGTTTACATAGTCTGTTACATCAAGGATACGGTCGATGAAGGTTATGGTCAAGCCCTCGCAAGGCAATTCCTGGCTTCGGTCCATCGCCCAGAATCCGTCTGTCAGATAGTCGTGTTCTACCGAACTGTGCTGCTGGATGTATCCATATCCACAGTGGTGATTAGTCAGAACCAGTCCTTCGGCAGAGATAATTTCTCCGGTACACCCCCCTCCAAAGTGCACAACGGCATCCTTGAGGCTGATATCGTCTGGTGAGTACACCTGATCTATAGTCAGGTCAAGCCCTAAATCCTGCATCACGGCAGCGTTCTGTTTCTTCAGGTCGGTGAGCATCCACATTCCTTCATCAGCGTGAAGGCTTAACGCGGAGGATATCCCCAAAATAGAAAGAATCAGTGTTTTCTTCATATATCCAATGTTTTAAATTGTTTACTATTTGCTAAGATAAATAAAAAAGGACAAGCAAACAAGAAAATCGGCTGTAGCCTTTTGTTTGCCTGTCCTAATAAATGTTTCGAAAATAGTTTATGGTTATTGCTATTTATTCAACGATAGTCATTTCATCAATCAGGTTCTTGCAACCGCCCAGCTTTTCCACGATGAAGAGTACGTAGCGGATATCTACTGCGATACAACGCTGCAATTGGTTGTCAAAGTTGATGTCGCCTGAAAGAGATTCCCAGTTGCCGTCGAAAGCACATCCAATCAGTTCTCCATTGCCGTTGATGACCGGTGAGCCAGAGTTACCACCGGTGATATCGTTGGTGGTAAGGAAGCAGGTAGGCATTTCACCGTTAGGCAATGCGTAGCGGCCAAAGTTCTTGGTAGCGTATAATTCTTTCAGTTTAGCAGGAACTACAAATTCCGGATTGTTCGGATTTTCCTTTTCCATTATCCCTTTCAGTGTAGTGTAGTATTTGTAGTGGATACCATCTTTAGGGTCGTAGGCTTTTACATTTCCGTAAGTAAGGCGGATGGTGAAGTTTGCATCCGGAGCCTTAGGAGTAGGAGCATACATTTCACACAGACCTCTTACATAAGTCTTGTGCAGCAAGTCGATGTCTCCAGTTGCTGCATTCAGTTTTTCGTGCAGTTTCTTTGAGGTTTCGTTTTTGCTGCTAGAGAACTGGATAGCCAAGTCGCTTTCGATTGCTTTCACTGTAGGGTGCTGGATGAATGCATTGAAGTTCTTTTCATTGGCAAAGATACTCTTGTTGTAAAGTGCATCGATGTATGCATTATAGTCGCCCTTGAACTGGTTCTGTATAGTCTGGTAAAAAGCCGGTTTAGCTTCGTCAGAAACACTTTCTGCATACAGAGGAATCAAGACTTTGGCCACCTTGCGATCTACTTCATGGTCGTAGTCCTTGTTGTGTACGCTAGCAAAAGCATCTTTCAAGGCATGTATATTCTTTTCAATATCTTTTTTCTTGTTTTTCTGCAGAACTGTTTTTAGTTCTTCGAAAATCATGAAAGTAGCGCCAAATTCGATACCAGTACGGAATGTTTCGTTGAAGAAAGTCATTTCGCGTGTGATAGGAGCTACATTGGCAACATACTCGTCAATCTTTGCCACCACTCCAGCATAAGCTGCATTGTTCTGGCTCTTGGCAAATTCGGCGAACTTAGCTTCCTGTTCTGCTTTGGTTTCCAGTACCTGGTTGTCGATGATAGCTTTGTTCATGCCGATAGAGTTCTTCCAGTAGTTGCTTGAAGATGCAAATTTGCTGGCATACTGGATTCTCACTTTATCGCTTGCAGCCATTTCGCGGCGCAATACATTCTGACGGGCTTCGCGCACAGTGATACGTGGCACGTTGGTGCTCTGCATACGCAGTTTCACTTCGCTTTCAGTAAGGTAGCGGCTGGTGCTTCCTGGGAATCCCATAATCATGGCATAGTCACCTTCCTGCAATCCTCGCAATGAAATGGTGAGATGTTTCTTCGCTTTCAAAGGGATATTGTCTTTGCTATATTCGGCGGGATTACCGTTTTTGTCGGTATAGACACGGAATATAGAGAAGTCGCCAGTATGGCGTGGCCACATCCAGTTGTCTGTTTCTCCACCGAATTTACCGATAGAAGAAGGAGGGGCGGCTACCATTCTGATGTCATTGTATGTTCGGATGAAGAACACGTAGAAACGGTTTCCTTCATAGAAAGGAAGTGCATCGGCATAAATGCTCTTGTCGCCCTTCAGATCGCTTTTCTTCAGAGTTTCTTTCGCCAGTTTGCTGAGGTATTCAGCGCCGAAGGTTTTGATTTCTGAAACTTCACCTTTCTTAATATCTTCGTTTACTTTATCTGTGACATCTACAATTCGTTCTACGAATTTGAATGTCAATCCCGGAGTTGGAAGTTCTTCCGAACGGTTTTTAGCCCAGAAACCGTGGGTCAGATAGTCGTGTTCTACCGAACTGTGCTGCTGGATGGCATCGTATCCGCAGTGATGATTGGTAAGGATAAGTCCGTCGGCCGAGATAATCTCTCCAGTACATCCACGTCCAAAGATTCCTACAGCATCTTTTAAAGTTACATTCTCAGGGTTATAGATGTCGGCTATATCCATTTTGAGACCTTGTGCCTTCATTCTGTCGGCGAGGTTCTGCTCTTTCATCAACTGGAGAAGCCACATTCCTTCATCGGCTTTTACGGGTGCAAATACTGCGCAAACCAGTGCTAACGCTAGTGCTTTAAGTTTTTTCATTCTATTGTTTTTATTGTATAATTTGTAAAATTATGAAAGATGACAGAGACAGGCAGATTATCTTGCAATCGACCTTTTTATCATCTTGTGCAAAGATAGTCTATATTTTGTATCAGACTGCAATCGTTTCTTCGCTTTTTAGTTTTTTTTTGACTTTCTCCATTGGGTATCTCTCTTTTAAAAGTAAATGGAGATGCCTGAACTGTATTTGAAGGGGCAATTGTGATAATAACTTCGTTGGCAGTATTAAATGGAATTATATTTTCCGGCCTCATACTCGGTATATTCGGAACGGCAATGTAAGGCAAAGATAAGCATGCACAGATTTTATCCCTCTAGCAGGTTCGATCAGTCTGTTTCTTTGTGATTATTAGGTGGTGAAACTTGAAATGTTCTATTTAATTTTAAATTTTGATAATTTATTTTTTTGACTCCGTTAAACCATTTACCTTTGTCAGAAATAAAATTAAAAAGACTCATTGGCATGTATAAAATTTACTTTTTCCTGTTTTGTGCGGTGGTATGCATTTCTTGTGGAAAGAAATATAAGATTGAGGGGGTTTCTTCTGTTTCCAGTTTGGATGGGAAGATGCTCTTTATCAAGGTCCCTTCAGGCAACAAGATGGTGAAAATGGACTCTACGGAAGTGATACATGGCTTGTTTAAGGTGAAGGGGAAAGTTGACTCCGTTCGTCTGGCTTCTTTGTTTATGGATGAAGAGTCTATAATGCCTTTTGTTTTGGAAGAGGGCGATATTGAAATCAATATCAACAGTTCGGGCATTTCTATTAAGGGTACTCCATTGAATAATGCTTTCAATGATTTTATATTGAAGAAGAATTCATTGGATGACCGTGCTTATGAAGTGGAGCGTATGGAGAGTCGTATGATTATGGACGGGAAAGACCCCGAAGAAATCCAGCGGGAAATCACTCGTTTGAGAAAGGAGGTAAACGAGGATATGGATAGCCTGTTGGAAACGTTTATACAAGCAAATTATGAAAATGTATTAGGACCGGGAGTCTTTATTATGCTAGGGAATGCCATGCCGTATCCTTTTTTGACGCCGCTGATGGAAAACATTGTGTTGGAGGCTCCGGAGTCGTTTAAAAACAATCCGATGGTAAAGGAATATGTATCGGTGGCACGTAGTAATATGGTGAAACTGCAAGGGAACTAAGCAATGCTTCAGATATAAAAAAAACTGTAAGGAATGAGTTACGGAATCCATTCTTTACAGTTTTTTTATGCGTTATCCTTATCGGATATTCAGTTTTTTTGCAATGTCTTTAGGAAGAGCATCTTTATGCATCAGTACATAGATTGTTTTTGCTCTTACATAACTTTCAGACATGTTCAGGTATCCTCCGAACTTGTTGCTGTCGGCTGCCCAGGAGTTCTTGGTGATGTAGTATTTGGTGCCGTTCTGGTCTTTTACCATTCCAGTGATATGCATCAGATGGTCGTCGGTTGTAGTGAAACTTTCATATCCGGCTTGTCTGTTCTCCGGAGTGACGACTTGTTCCGGGTAAGGCTTTTTAAAAGAATACACTTCGTTTAGTCGTTCCTGTTTGTCGAGCTGTCCCCATCGTGCTCTGTCACTATTTTGATATGCATCTACATTATCTACATCCGGGTTGATGGCCACACCGTTTCTGAAGGAGAATCCTTTTTCGCTGACATCTCCGTCCCAGCAGACAGTATATCCGTGTTCCAGGGCATGGTTTGTGGCATTTATCATTTCATCTAGAGGGAGATTATACATCTGTGCATGCTCCCAGTTGTCAGGAACTTCCACTTCAAATTCTTGATAATAAGGTTTGTGTGTAAAGCTGGTGAGCATTACATAGTCATCGCTGTGTATGTCAAGGCTTTTAGCGAAACTCTTAGGGGTATATTCTTTTCCTTTATACGTGAATTTCTCTGGAATCTTTCCTAAATAGATATCAAACAGACTGATGATTAATTTATTGTATTCCTCACTGCGTTCTCCTTTTTTTATTGCTTCATTGGCGATAGCGGTAAGGTATCCTGTCATTTCCGAATGGTTATGGAATTTAGAGTCGTAATTGATGCCAGAATAGATTTCTTCCGGAACGATACCTGTCTGGCTGAATGCTGTAAACCAACTAGGAGTAAGGCTTCCTTCTCCAATATTTCCTTTGCCACGGCGCAGAAAATTGTCGTTCAGCTGATTCATGTATTTCTGTCGTACGATGAACATTTCTGAAAGGTCAAATTCTCCCTTACCTTTTCGGAGCAATTCAGCTTCAACGAAGGAAGTTGTAGCAAAGCACCAGCAAGTGCCGCTTACAGCCTGGTCTTTTACAGAAGTAACAGGGTTCTTGACAATCTCGGTAAATTGATAGCTTTCCAGCTGTTGCGCCATCAAAGAGGAAGAAGTGAGCAATATGGCACAGAAGATAGTGGGTTTGTTAATCATAAATATATATTTGTTTGTATTCCGCTTCAAAAGTACAGAAAATACTTGTCTCTTGGAATAAAGTGACAGAAAAAGTTTGTTTTGTAGGCAATTAAATAGATAAAAAAAGAGGATGTGCCCATCAGAGCACATCCTCTTGTAGCCTAGAGTAGGAATGAATTTACTTCATTTCCATTTCCTCTTTCATATCCAGTTCTTCTCCTGCAGCATTGTAGAATTTATATTCTAAGTAGGTGAGGCTTTGGTTTGGGATTATTTTAATGCCAAATCCAAATTTCATCTGCCATTTTCGTTTCAGGGAAACGAGTCCTTGGTTGACATAAGCTGCTACATACGGATGGATATGCAGAGTGAATTTTTTTACCTTCAGTTTATTGACTAAGTAATCAATTTTATTTTCCAGTGTGTCTGTAAACAGAATAGAAGGCTTAATTTTGCCTTTTCCAAAACAAGTAGGGCAGTCTTCGTCGGTGGCGACTGTCATGGCCGGTCTTACTCGTTGGCGTGTAATCTGCATCAGTCCGAATTTGCTTAGAGGCAAGATATTGTGTTTTGCCCGGTCTTTCTGCATGTTCTGGCACATTCTTTCATATAGCTTTTGTCTGTTTTCTGCCAGGTTCATGTCAATAAAGTCCACAACGATAATACCTCCCATGTCTCTGAGTCGTAATTGTCTTGCCAGTTCATCGGCGGCACCCAGATTGACGTCTATGGCGTTGGCTTCTTGTCCGTTGCTTGATTTAGACCGGTTTCCGCTATTTACATCCACCACATGCAATGCTTCTGTATGTTCAATAATCAGGTAAGCGCCGCTTTTGTAAGAGACTGTCTTTCCGAACGATGATTTGATTTGTTTTGTAATGGAGAAATTGTCGAAAATAGGAAGCTGCCCTTTGTACAGTTTTACGATGTTTGCACGTTCAGGTGCAATCAGTGCCACATAATCTTTTACTTCATTGTAAACGGTCTCATCGTTTACATAAATATTTTCGTACGAAGGATTGAACAAGTCACGTAGCATGGCTACTGTTCTGCTTGTTTCTTCGTATACCAGTGTAGGAGTTTTAGTCGCTTTCTGTACTTTGGTGATGGTCTCTTCCCAATGTTTGAGCAAAACTTTCAGCTCGCCGTCAAGTTCGGCCACTCTTTTCCCTTCGGCTACTGTACGTACAATTACCCCGAAGTTTTTCGGTTTGATGCTTTGAAGCAGTTGCTTCAGTCGTGCACGTTCTTCACTCGATTTGATTTTTTGAGAGACGGAAACTTTGTCGTTGAATGGGATGAGTACCAGATAGCGTCCGGCAAAGGACAATTCGCATGTAAGGCGTGGTCCTTTGGTTGAGATAGGTTCTTTTACAATTTGTACGATGACCTCTTGTCCCTGTTGTAGAACGGAAGAGATGGCTCCGTCTTTTTCAATATCAGGTAGCATAGAGGCTTTAGCCATGGGGTACAGTTTCTTTCGGTCGCTGACAACCTGTTTCAGATACTTCTGGTAAGAATAAAATTGAGGTCCGAGATCAAGATAATGAAGGAAAGCGTCTTTTTCAAAGCCCACATCTACGAAGCAGGCATTCAGTCCAGGCATTAGTTTTTTCACTTTACCCAGGTACATATTGCCTACAGAGAACGAAAGGTTTCGCTCCTCTTTCTGAAACTCCACGAGGTTCTTGTCTTCTAGCAGAGCAATAGAGATTTCTTTAGGCTGTACGTCTACAACTAGTTCGCTTGTCACTTGATTCGTTTATTTTCGGATTAATAAAATGATTCGATTTGCTACATAACATAAAGAACAAACCTGAAAGACTATAAAAGTGCTTTGCAAGTTTGTTCTTTACTGAAGTCGGACAGACTAACAATTATTTTTTGCTTTTATGTCTGTTCTTTCTTAGTCTTTTTTTACGTTTGTGAGTAGACATTTTATGTCTTTTTCTTTTCTTTCCGCTTGGCATAG